>Ga0209717_1000463_pt1 | contig 49569 bp, 40 predicted proteins | sample AD_UKC048_MetaG_FD_184418 | JGI IMG/M metagenome (GOLD analysis project Ga0209717, IMG submission 184418) | Active sludge microbial communities of municipal wastewater-treating anaerobic digesters from USA - AD_UKC048_MetaG (SPAdes) (version 2) | ecosystem: Engineered > Bioreactor > Anaerobic >...
GATCACCCGTCAGCGGGTGAGGCCCGAGGAGCACATAGAAACCGCCGAGGTGTGCCCCATATGCAAGGGCAGCGGGAAGGTGGTTCCCACGGTTCTCCATGCCGATGAAATTAACAACAAGGTTACTTATATCCTGAAGGACCTCAACAAGCTCAAACTCACCCTGAAGGCTCATCCTTTCGTGGTGGCTTACCTAACCAAGGGGTGGCGTTCTCCGCGCAACAAATGGTTCCTTAAATATTTCAAGTGGGTCCGGGTCAGGGTGAATCCGGCGCTCTCACTGCTGGAATATCAGTTTCTGGATGAGAATAAGGAGGAGATTATCCTATAAGAAAAAGGCGGCAAAGCGCCTTTTTCTTATTATTGTCAAAACTTTTCCGGTTTTGTTTGTTTATAGGACTATAACAGATTAAAAACGAAAAATTATAAAGGATGAGACGGTTGATGTTTGTTTTTGGGTTTTTTATTGCCCTGGCGGCTGAATCACAGGTCATTGAACCCATCAAATGGAGTTTTTCCTCCTCTGTCAATGGCGCTGATGCCGAACTTGTTTTTACGGCGGTGATGGAGAAAGGATGGCATTTGTATGATACCGAATTACCCGATGGCGGCCCGATACCGACGGCCTTTGTATATGAAGATTCCACGCTTTTTGAATTTGCAGGGACGCTTACCAAATCACCGGCTCCCGTAGAGATGTACGACAATACTTTTCTGATGAACCTACGGTATTACAGCGACACGGCGGTATTTACGCAAAAGGTAAGGCTTAAGGATCCTTCATCGGCTGAGATCAAAGGTTTTGTAACCTTCATGGGGTGTGATGATGAGCAATGTCTTCCCCCCAATGAGATTCCCTTCTCTTTTGTATTCGGCAAATCAACCGGTCCGGGGGGTGTCGTTTCGGGAGAGCAAGGCACCGGCGTGACGGCGATGGCATCAGGAGGAAGCGGGCAAACACTGTGGCTGTTCATTCTGATCTCCTTACTGGCCGGATTGGCAGCCATTTTAACTCCCTGTGTTTTTCCGATGATCCCCATGACGGTCTCCTTCTTCATGCGCGGCAGTGAAAACCGTGGGAAAGCCATCCGTAACGCGCTTTTTTTCGGTTTATCAATTGTAGCTATTTACACCCTTCTGGGGGCTCTTTTTTCGTTCGGGATTTTCGGGCCTAACGTAGGAACCTTGCTGAGCACCCATTGGATCCCCAATCTTCTTTTTTTCATCCTTTTCTTTGTATTTGCCCTCTCCTTTTTCGGATTGTTTGAGATCGTGCTGCCCAGCAGTCTGGTAAATAAAACCGATGCCAGGGCCGACCAGGGAGGGATGATAGGGGCGTTTTTTATGGCACTCACCACGGTGATTGTTTCTTTTTCCTGTACAGGTCCCTTCATCGGGGCGCTGATCATCGAAGCGGTCCAGAGCGGAGGCATGCGGCCGCTGATCGGCATGTTCTTCTTCGGTCTTGCCTTTGCCACCCCTTTTACCCTGCTGGCCATCTTCCCTTCGGCGATGAGCAAACTTCCCAAATCGGGCGGGTGGATGAATGTGGTGAAGGTGGTATTTGCCTTTATACTCCTGGCATTCGCCATGAAGTTCCTCAGCAACATCGATCAGGTTTATGGTTTCAACATCATCACGCGTGAGTTTTACCTGGCAGTCTGGATTGTTCTTTTCTTCCTTCTGGGGATCTATTTCCTGGGAAAGATCAGATTTTCACACGACAGCGACCTGCCTTACCTGGGTGTTGGCAGGTTTTTCCTGGCCATCATTACCTTTGCCTTTGTGGTTTATCTTTTTACCGGGCTCCTGGGGGCTCCTTTGAAATCGATAGCTGCTCTGCTGCCACCGTCAACGGCCAAGGCAGTTCCCGTGACAGGCCACCTCCAGCAGGGAAGCCCCGACCGGCAACAGTTGTGCGGCCCTGCCAGGTATGGCGATCAACTTCATCTTCCTCACGGGTTGAACGGCTATTTCGACTATGACCAGGGCCTGGCATGCGCCAAAGAACAGGGGAAACCCATGTTTCTGGTATTCAAGGGACATGCCTGCGCCAACTGCAAAAAAATGGAAAATTCCGTCTGGACAGATCCCGAAGTGTTACAAATGCTGGCCGAAGAATATGTGGTGGTCGGACTCTATACCGATGACCGGACAACCCTGCCCGAGTCGGCCTGGAAGAGCGATGCCGGGGGCAAACCCCTTAAAACCATGGGAAAAGTGAACCTGGACCTGCAAATCAGGAAATACAACACCAACAGCATTCCATTCCATGTGATCATAGAGCCTGATGGTACGGAACATCATTTGGCCGTTACTTTTGACACTGCGGAATTTAGGGATTTCATCAGGAAGGGAATTGAGTGATTCCTGACTGACCGTTATATCCGGAGAGAGTTGTTCTGAGCGTCAGGGCGGCCCTTTTCCGTTACAGGAGCAAAGATTTTTGCCCGGTTTCTTTTCAGGTTTCGAAGGTTACCTGCTGAGATGATGCTCCCGGTCACGCAGCTTTTGGGTGATATACCACAGGACGATGCCGGCACTGACCGAAACATTAAAGGAGTGTTTGGTGCCATATTGTGGAATTTCGATGGCGCCGTCACAACGGTTGACCACCTCCTGATGGACTCCTTTCACTTCATTCCCGAAAACGAGGGCGATTTTTTCACCGGCTTCAGGGGCAAACTCCGGAAGGGGAATGCTTTTTTCCACCTGTTCCACGGCATAGATGCGGTATCCTGATTTCCGGAGGGATTCCACGGCTTCCGCCGTATCCTGGTAATATTCCCACGGAACGGTTTTTTCCGCGTCGAGGGCGGTTTTGTGGATCTCCTTATCGGGTGGGGTGGCTGTGATGCCGCAAAGGATGATTTTCTCGATCAGGAGGGCGTCAGCGGTGCGGAATACCGATCCGGTATTGTGACAGCTGCGGATATTGTCCAGAATTACCGTAACCGGGATTTTGGGAGCTGACAGGTATTCAGCCTCAGAAAGGCGGTTGAGTTCCGCCATCGATATTTTTTTTCCTGGTTTATGCGGGTTCATGCCACGTATTAAGCAGTAAGGTTATTCTGCCCTTCTGATTGGAAGGGACATGCAGCGGGCGCCTCCGCCGCCCCGGGCCAGCTCTGAGCCGGCGATGGTCACCACGCAACGGTTGTAATCGCTGGGTGCTTTTATGCCGCTCATCACATCGTTTGCCGTGATGATTTCAAAGCCGTGCTTATTCATTTCTTCGAGGGTATGGACATTCCGGGCATAACCAATCACCTTTCCGGGGGCAAAGGCGAAGAAGTTGGCTCCGCTGTGCCATTGTTCGCGCTCCTGGATCCAGGAATCCCTGCTACCGCCGCAGGCGATGGGTTCGAGGTCCATCCCCAGATTTTTGAGACTTTCAACGATGTTAGCTTCCTGGGTAATTCGTGTCACGCTGCCGTTGTCAATTTCTATGTGGATGGTTTTGTAACGGTTCAGCTCAAAAATAACCGGTTCATAGACCATGCAGGCATCGGAATCGAGGATGGTGAAGATCATGTCGAGGTGGATGAACGATTCCGGGGAAGTGGGCAGTTCCTGCACGATGATATGCTGCTTCTCCCTCGTGGATTCGCAAATCTTTTCCAATACCGTATCGATGCCGTGGGTGCTGGTCCTGAGTCCGGATCCAATCACCAGAACGTCGTTTCGGGCAACCAGTACATCGCCCCCCTCGAGGGTGGCCAGGGGATTTTCCGGCCTGGCAATTCCCCCTCCGGCGATAGCGTTCGTGGCGATGAACAGCGGATGTTTGCTGATGACTGCCTCCATAATGAGCGACTCCCTTTCACGAACCCTGGTGGCCATTTTCCCGGCAATCATGATGTTGTTGAAAACTATGGTCGTGTCGCGTGTGAAAAAAAGATTGTGAAGCGGTCGCAGCAGGTATCGTTCGACGCTCAGGTAGCGGGAGAGGTTATCCTTTACCAGGGGAACCCCTTCGATCAGTTGGGATGTGATAATATCAGGCGGGCATGCAATCAAATCCCCGGCTGCCTGACAGATACCCTCATTGAAGCAGATTTTGCGAACCAGCTGCTCTTTGGTGTCTGGATCATGCAAGATGTCAGTCAGCAGATCTTTGACCTGAAATGTACGGCACACCTTTTTGAGGACGCCTTCCAACTGGCCATACTCTTCCAGCGCCACAGAGAGGTTCAGAATATCACTGTACAGTGCTCTTTCGGCATTTGCAGGGGTCATGTTCTCTACCTCGGGACCGGGGCGGTGAAGGATTACCGCTTCCAGAGGTCCGGTTTCGGAGGTTACCTGAATTTTCAATGCTTCCGTCATGGTCCGGTTTTTGAAATCCCCCAAAGATACAAACTTTGCCAGAGGGATAATGAAGGGTTCAACTTTTCGTTTTACTTTTGCGTAACAAGGAAGCGCGTGAGAAGGAGTTTATTTATACTTACATTTTTCGGGGTCCTGGGGATGTTCCCCAGGAATGCCGTTGCACAAAAGCCAGACAGCACCCGCATGGGGATCGGTTATGTGATCGGTGACGACACTGTTATTCATCGCGATATCAAGGAAGTTTGGGTATACCCCCGTCGTGAGTTTAAAAGTCCCCGTTTCGAAAGGCAGTATACCCGGTTAATTCGACGGGTAAAAAAGGTGTATCCATATGCAAAAAAGGCGAGTGAGCTTCTGTCCATCTATGAGCCGGAATATGAACGGCTACAAACCGACAGGCAAAAACGCAAGCTTATAAATAAGGTTGAAGACCAGCTGATGGCTCAGTATAAGGAAGAGTTTAAAAAGATGACCATCTCTGACGGGAAGGTGCTGATCAAACTGATTGACCGGCAAACCGGCCGGACCGGATATGATATTATCAAGGAATTCAAGGGCGGGTTTACTGCGGCCTTCTGGCAGGGTATCGCCCGTCTTTTCCGGAACAACCTGAAGGATGAATTTGATCCTTATGGTGAGGACCTGCTTATTGAAGAGATTGTCACCCTGGTGGAACTGGGATATCTCTGACAACTGTATGACCCGGTTCCGGCCGGCCATTTCGCGATGAGCTTCAGTTCTGGTGAACGCATTTCCGGTACGTAAACAACGACAGCTTCAATTTTCTGCCTGTGGAATTGAAAATACTTTTATGAAAAGAACATTCATAGCCATACCGGTGGCTGTTTCATCGGAGTTCTACAACTTTCTTTCGCTGTTGAAGGAGCAGTTGAAAGGAGAGGCTATCAACTGGGTGGATCCGTCCAACTTGCACCTGACTGTGAAGTTCCTCGGGGATACTCCTGACCATTTAATAGCCCCGGTTGCGCGTCTGCTCGGGAATACGGTTTCTGGATTTTCACAGGAACAGGGCTGGCTCCGTGGTCTGGATTATTTCTCTTACAAGGGAAATCCTTCGGTGCTCTTTGCCCGATTGGAAGGTCTCTTGCTTCCGGAAAAGATAGCCGCAGTGTTGGACGCCGGATTGGAGGAGTTGGGCTTCCCGATGGAAACCAGAAAATTCAACGCTCACCTTACCCTGGCCAGGATAAAATTTCAGAAGGATAAACGGGGTTTTTCCCGATTGACTGACCGGTATAAAGAGCGAGAAATACAGCCGGTATCCCTTGAAAAGGTGGTCTTCTTCGAAAGCCTGTTATTCCCTGACGGGCCTGTTTATAAACCAATTACTATTGTTCCCCTGACAAGTAAGTAAGAAGCCGTTCCAGCATTCCGGAACTTTAATTTTACTGTAATTCTTTTGAAACAGTCGTGTAACAATTTCCCCTCACCTTTGCGGTTGGTATTACAGGAGTAATTGTTATGATGTTTTTTACGAAATCAGGGAAAGTCCATTCCTGCCAAACCCATCCCTTCTTTAATGTTAACAACCGCAAATCATCCCCTTTAAACCCTTCCACAGGTATAGCGGTAGTATGGCGAACAGGGATTATTTCCGTTATGCTCCTGGTTTTCCTGACTACGTTTCATGAAGCGTGGGCGGGGAACATCAGGGGAGCGGTCAGGGACGGCAAGACCGGCGAAACCCTGGTGGGGGCGCAATTGCTGATTCAGGGAACAACCCGGGGTACCATTACCGATTTTGACGGCAATTTTACCATCTCCGACGTAGGTAAAGGGAGCTATAACCTGGTGGTGGTCTTCATCTCCTATGAGAATCAGATCATCAAGGTGGAAGTTCCTGAAACCGGTGATGTGGAAGTGGTTATTGAACTGTTGCCTGTTTCTATCGATGTGGGGGAGGTGAAGGTGGTGGCCCGGAAGCGGGGCAACACCGAAGTGGCCCTGATGAACACCCTAAAGTCGGGGAGCCTGATCGTCAGCGGGATCACGGCGCAACAGATTTCGAAGAGCCAGGACAAGGATGCGGCCGAAGTGGTACGGCGGGTACCGGGGATCACGATTACCGATGGCCGGTTTGTGGTGGTACGCGGACTGGAGGAGCGGTACAATTCGGTGATGTTGAACAATGCCACGGCACCCAGTTTTGAGGCCGATAAGCGGGCCTTTTCCTTTGATGCCATCCCCAGCGGTCTGATCGACAACATCCTGATCTATAAGAGTCCGGCCCCCGAGTTGCCTGCCGATTTTGCTGGGGCGGCGATCAAAATCCAGACTAAGAATGTGGCCGACGAAAACAGTTTCAGCTTTTCTTACGGTGCCAAATACAACGAAGGAGTCACCTTTAACAGGGATGTTTTGACCAGCGAAGGAAGCAGGACCGACTGGCTGGGGTGGGACGACGGTTCGAGGGCACTCCCTGCCGGTGTGCTTTCTCCACAGGCCTTTGCCGTTCTTTATGACTGGCCCGATGCTGCCACGTATCTCGACCGGACTGGTAAGATCAATTCCATATCGGCACTTTTCCCAAATAATTGGGAGGTGTCGGCAAAAGCTCCCCTTCCCGACCAGAACTTCTCGGTCTCCTTTCTGCGCAGGTTCCTGATCGGAAAAGTTTCGGTGGGGAACATCACCTCCCTGAATTATGGATCGTCCAACAGTTACACCACCAACCGGCGGGTGGAGTACCAGAATTATGACGAAACCCTGGGGAGGTTGATCTGCAATTTTGATTTTACCGACCTGCAGGCCAAATCGGAGTACAAAACCGGCATCATCCAGAACTTTAATATTCTCTACGGAAAAAACCAAAAGTTGGAATTCCGGAATTTCTTGAACCAGATGGGGTTGCAGTCGACTACCCAGCGTGACGGAATCAATTACTATAATGTGGAGACCCTGCGGATGTTCGACCTGAAATATGAAAGCCGGCTGGTTTATTCGGGCCAGTTGGCTGGGGAGCAGACCTTTAACAGGGATCGCACCAGGATCAACTGGCTTCTGGGATTCGGAACTACCAATAAAAATCAGCCCGATAACCGCCGCCTTACGCAGGTGCAAATTACCGATGAAGGCAGTGAGCGGTATAACCAGTATTATCTACGGGTTCAGAATGTTCCCAATCCCTATCTGGCAGGGCGACTTTGGATCAACATGGATGAAAAGATAATCGATGGAAAGCTGGATGTGATCCACCAGTTGAATTTTCCCTTTTCAAAAACACCGTGGCAGTTGAAAGCAGGGGGCTTTTACGAAAAGAAGGAACGATCGCTTGATTCCCGTCTGGTAGGGGTGGTCGCCGTACGGAATGCTCCGGATATTTTTTTTAATCCTGTGAAGGAGATCATGAGTCCTGAAAATTTCTGGTTTGACCAGACGGCTCCCTATACGCAGCACGGGCTTTCATACCGTGACAACACCAGGGCCAAGGACAGCTATGATGCCACCGATATTCTGACGTCGGGATATCTGGCGCTTTCTCTGCCCCTCATTCCCAAAATCACCCTTTATGGAGGGGTTCGTCTTGAAAACTGGACCCGTGAAATTACCAACTTCTTTGAAATGCGGGAAGATGCCGATAAAACACCCATCGCGCGCGACACCCTCGATGTTTTTCCGTCGGTGAACCTGACCTGGAACCTGACCGATTCCCACCTGTTCCGACTCTCCTACGGCAAGACCGTCAACCGGCCCGAATTCAGGGAGATGGCTCCCTTTGACTACCAGGATTTTGAACTGTTCGCCATTGTCTACGGAAATCCGGATCTGAAGAGCGCCTACGCGGCCAATTATGACCTACGGTATGAGTGGTATCCGCGGCAGGGGGAAATGATATCGGTGGCCGGCTTCTATAAAAAGTTCACCGATCCCATTGAGACTTTCCTCCGCCCATCGGGGACCACCTACGACTACTTCCCCTATAACACCGGAGAAGCTTACAGCTCAGGAGTTGAAATAGATATCAGAAAGCGCTTTGAAGGATTGGAACTGGCCCCGGGATTCCTGCGTTTCATGAAAGACCTGACAATTGTCTTCAATACCTCACTGATAAAGAGCGAAATCAATACATCGAAACAAGAGTTCACGCGTGACACCCTCAGGGTGATGGCCGGCCAGTCACCCTATATCATTAACCTGGGCCTGTTTTACAATAATAATGAGAAAGACCTCGATATCAACCTGAGCTATAATGTGGTGGGAAAACGGATCGCATATGTGGGTACCCCCACCAATCCCCATACCTGGGAACTTCCCCGGAATGTGCTGGATTTTACGCTCCAAAAAGGGATTGGAGACCATTTCAGCCTGAAAGCAGGAGTGAAGGATATCCTGAATGAACCGGTCAGGTTTGCCCAATACCATGGCGTGAATGAAAATATTGAGGCGTTTACGAGGGATTACACCCCCAACAGACAGTTTTCTTTCAGCCTTGTGTGGAAACTATAGGAAGATCAGAATATCAGAATACAAAGAATCTTAAATCGTAAGTCTTTAGTCATAAGTGATAAAAGAGCAGAGAGAACAGATAAAGAATATTGAAAAAATCAGTTCTTATCAAATAATCAGAAACAAAAAAACAGAAACATGAAAAAAATTTTACTTGTTACTATTGTGATGATTGCTGTGGTTGTGAATGGCACAGCGCAGAATATCAATCATGCCTTCTTTCAGAAGGTTAGTTATGTAGGTGCTTTTGACGGAGTGAACGACTGGACGGAAGGTTGGGCCAACTGGGATCCGGTGAACACAGATTACGGGACACCGACGGTGACCAAGGGGAACGGGCAGTTTACGCGCGCCGGGGGAGTTCACATTGCCGCCGATGAAACCTGGAGCGGGATTGTCAAGCTCGACGGATGGGTGTTTGTTGATGCCGGCGCCACGCTGACGATTTTACCCGGGACGTTGATCAGGGCGACCAACAAGAGTGTGCTGTCCATAGAACGGGGCGGTAAGATCATGGCTGCGGGCACCAAGGCCCAGCCCATCGTATTCACCTCTTTGCAGGGGGCTGGTTTCAGGGCCAACAGCGACTGGGGCGGCCTGGTGATCAACGGGTACGGGATCAACAATCTTCCGGGTGGCACGGGAGTTGCCGAAGGTGGTATTGGTTCCGAATATGGGGGCAGCAACAATGAAGACAATTCAGGGGTGCTGACCTATATTCGCATTGAGTTTCCGGGATATGAAGTGGCTACGGGGAGCGAGGTAAACGGACTGACTCTGAATTCGGTGGGGAGCGGCACCCGGATTGAATACGTGCAGGTTTCCTATTCGGGTGATGACGGTTTTGAGTGGTTCGGTGGATCGGTAAACGCGAAATACCTGATCAGCTACAAGACTGAAGATGATGATTTTGACACCGACAACGGATTTTCGGGAATGGTGCAGTTCGGGTTGATCCTGCGTGATCCTTCGATTGTGGATACCGACACGGCGAATGCTTTTGAGTCGGATAACAACAGCAGCGGCACGGAGCTGACTCCGGTGACCAAAGCGATCTTCAGCAACATCAGTGCCTTTGGTGCCTCGAAGGACCAGGCGACTTGGGCGGGGAATCCCCAGAATCACAAGGATGGAGCGGCGATGCGTATCCGCCGGGCAAGCCGGTTGTCGATCTATAATTCGTTGTTCCTGGGATGGGGCAAGGGTGTAAGGCTGGAGTCGAGTTTTACCCACAACGCAGCGGTGTCGGATGAGTTGGCTGTGAAAAACAATATTTTGGGAGGCATTTACGGGAAGAAATACGGGGATGCCTCGGTGATGACAGAAGCTGAGGTGGAGAGCTGGTTTCTGGCGGAAGCGCGTAAGAACAGGATGCTGGTCAGCGATGCCGAAGCGAAAATTGCCGACCCGTTCAACCTGGCAGCCCCCAACTTCCAGCCCCAGGCCGGCTCACCAGTCTTCAACGCCTCTTACTGGTATGTTCCCGGAGCCCCTGCGTCCATAGATCATATTTTCTTTGACAAGGTTAGTTATGTAGGTGCTTTTGACGGAGTGAACGACTGGACGGAAGGTTGGGCCAACTGGGATCCGGTGAACACAGATTACGGGACACCGACGGTGACCAAGGGGAACGGGCAGTTTACGCGCGCCGGGGGAGTTCACATTGCCGCCGATGAAACCTGGAGCGGGATTGTCAAGCTCGACGGATGGGTGTTTGTTGATGCCGGCGCCACGCTGACGATTTTACCCGGGACGTTGATCAGGGCGACCAACAAGAGTGTGCTGTCCATAGAACGGGGCGGTAAGATCATGGCTGCGGGCACCAAGGCCCAGCCCATCGTATTCACCTCTTTGCAGGGGGCTGGTTTCAGGGCCAACAGCGACTGGGGCGGCCTGGTGATCAACGGGTACGGGATCAACAATCTTCCGGGTGGCACGGGAGTTGCCGAAGGTGGTATTGGTTCCGAATATGGGGGCAGCAACAATGAAGACAATTCAGGGGTGCTGACCTATATTCGCATTGAGTTTCCGGGATATGAAGTGGCTACGGGGAGCGAGGTAAACGGACTGACTCTGAATTCGGTGGGGAGCGGCACCCGGATTGAATACGTGCAGGTTTCCTATTCGGGTGATGACGGTTTTGAGTGGTTCGGTGGATCGGTAAACGCGAAATACCTGATCAGCTACAAGACTGAAGATGATGATTTTGACACCGACAACGGATTTTCGGGAATGGTGCAGTTCGGGTTGATCCTGCGTGATCCTTCGATTGTGGATACCGACACGGCGAATGCTTTTGAGTCGGATAACAACAGCAGCGGCACGGAGCTGACTCCGGTGACCAAAGCGATCTTCAGCAACATCAGTGCCTTTGGTGCCTCGAAGGACCAGGCGACTTGGGCGGGGAATCCCCAGAATCACAAGGATGGAGCGGCGATGCGTATCCGCCGGGCAAGCCGGTTGTCGATCTATAATTCGTTGTTCCTGGGATGGGGCAAGGGTGTAAGGCTGGAGTCGAGTTTTACCCACAACGCAGCGGTGTCGGATGAGTTGGCTGTGAAAAACAATATTTTGGGAGGCATTTACGGGAAGAAATACGGGGATGCCTCGGTGATGACAGAAGCTGAGGTGGAGAGCTGGTTTCTGGCGGAAGCGCGTAAGAACAGGATGCTGGTCAGCGATGCCGAAGCGAAAATTGCCGACCCGTTCAACCTGGCAGCCCCCAACTTCCAGCCCCAGGCCGGCTCACCAGTCTTCAACGCCTCTTACTGGGTGCTGACCAGCTCAAAGTTAATTTCGATGAAGGAAGGATCGTTGACACTTCGCAGCTATCCTAATCCCTTCATAGGGTCTGCTAACATTGAGGTCAACGTGTCGGGGAAAACCAATGGAACTCTGGTGGTGTACAATATGTCAGGTGCTGAGGTGACCCTGCTCCATTCAGGTGTATTGATGGCTGGTATGCATCATTTTACCTTTGATGCCGAAAACCTTCCAAAGGGATTGTACCTGGTCAGGCTGATCACCCCACAGGAGAACAAAACCCTGAAAATTCTAGCTCAATAAATAGGGCATTGCAGCCCTTCGGGGCCAGGCCGAAAGGGAATACACCCTCTGCAAATCAATATCAGTTCATTGACCATATTAAGTCCATTATTTGATTATTTTTGTTCCCGGGCACACCGGCAACTAAGAATCCCGGTGAGTTCACCGATCTAAATTGTGTCTGTTGTTTATGAGAAAACTGTTAGTGCTTGTAGGATTTGTTATCTGTTTTGCCTTAACCGGCTTGAGCCAGGAGGTGACTGAAGTCGACGGGATCTGTTATTCCGGGGGGAAACCCTATACCGGGAAAACAGTGACCCATTACGACAACGAAACGGTGAAGATGGAGTCTTCTTTTAAAAAGGGGAAAAAGGACGGTTTGTTCAGAGTATGGTTCGAGAACGGGCAGCTGAATGAAATAAGGCACTACCGGAAGAATGAGATGGATGGCGTGTGGACGACCTGGAATGAAAAGGGTGTAAAAGTGGGGGAGGCAGGCTACCGGAAAGGCAAGAAACATGGAGAGTGGCTGGTGTGGAGCGATGAAGGAATCCTGATTTACGAAATGCATTACAAGAAAGGTGAAAAAACAGGAATCTGGAAGAATTATAACGATCGGGGGGAAGTGGTCAATACAAGAGCCTATTGATGATTGGTTTCTAATTGAAAAACAGATAGTTAATTCCGGTCGGGATAATTGTTAACCGTAGTATCAAAACTCGTAAGGAGAATAAATGACAAGGGGAGTCCTCCTGGTAACAGGATGCTCCCCTTGTTGTTTTTTAACTATTTTGTAACAAGTTTGCGACCATCATGTAACAGTTAAAGATGATTTTTGTAGTATAAAAAACTGAAAAGTCATGAAGAAACTGATCATTTTGTTACAGTTGCTGTTATTTGCTACGGTAGTTTTTGCCGGCAACGACAAAGGGGTTGAAATCAAAAAGGAGCCTGTTCCTGTCTCTGTTGAATCTTCAGCAATGGTAATTACCGGGAAGGTCACAGACCAGACGACCGGTGAAGCCCTGACGGGAGTCAAGGTGGCCCTGGAGGGAAGCGACATGAAGGCCTACACTGATTTCGACGGCGTTTTCAGGTTTGAGAATGTTAAACCGGGAGAATATGATCTTACCGCCACTTTTATTTCCTATAACCGGAATGAAGTGCATAAATTCAATCCCGGCAGGGATGGGACACATCTGGAAATTAAAATGCAGACTGCCTATTAAAAGAGTTCTGTTTTTTCCCATGAGAATGAAGCTGCTAACCACCATGAACATGTAAACAATTAAATTCAGACAAGCTTAGAAAATCACCGCGTACAACTATGCGGTGATTTTTTTTGCTTCAGGCATCACCCTTTCATCAACTCTTTCCTCGGACAAAATGCCCGATCTGGTATTTGGCGAAAACCAAACTCCTGTTTTGTATAACGATCCGGATTTGGTATCCCTTGTGGTGACTTCCATGCAAAGTATGCTGGGCGCCGTCAGCAGGGAAGCCCTTGAAAGAAGTTCCGGGGAAGAGGATTATTGGTTCAGCAATCTGACCAGTAAAACTTCTTGGGTCTTGGGGGTGATCCGGAAGCGGTGGTCGATGCGTTGGCCGATGATCCAAACTACTTTGTTGTTGCTGTATAGGATCCAGGTCTGCTCCTTCTCGGGGAGGGAGAGTTTTTCGTCGATAAAGAAATCGCTGATTTTTTTCAATCCGCTCATTCCCAGGGGTTGGAAATATTCACCGGGTTTCCATTTTCGGATGATGAGGGGAAAATCGAGGTGTTGTGCGTCAAGGCAGGCCACAGCCGGGTCACTGATGATTTCAAATTGCGAAGCGGGGCGTCTTTCCAGTTTCAGGTGAATGGGGTGTGTGATTTCCTCTTCATTGCCGCTGATGTAAAACAATAGGTCTGCCTCTTCGGATATGATATTGATAATTAGTTTATTGCGATCGATTACAAGGCGGTGTGTGGATGAAAAGAATCGTTTTCCAGGTTCTGTTCCGAGGGATGTCCATACAGACTCGATAACGGAAGGATTGAATCCATAACAGCTCATCCATTCAAAAAGCACCTGTTTGGGGTGCGGAAGTTTCAGCAGTTGAGAGATGAAGATCTCTTGCTCGGTTGTCTCGGGGACGGTGATTTTGTTGATTTGACGTTTTACTTCCGTCTGATAAAAATCCTCCACCTGCCGCAGGTTGGTCATGGTTTCGCCCAGGTTTTGGCGGAAGCCGGGATTCAGGGATTCGAGACGGGGGATGATCTCATGACGGATGTAGTTTCGCTGGAAAACGACTTCGCTGTTGGTGTGGTCATGGCGATAGGGCACTTTCCGGGCGGCGGCCCAGGCTTCGATTTCCCTGCGGTTGGTGAAGAGGAGAGGACGAATCAGGGTTCCCGATTTTTCGCGGAAGCCGGTAATTCCTTTGATTCCTGTTTTCCGGATCAGGTTAATGAAGAAAGTTTCGATCAGGTCATCCTGGTGGTGTGCGGTGGCGACAACGTCATACCCTTCGGAAGTTTGGACTTCTCCGAACCATGCATAGCGGAGTTCCCGGGCGGCCATCTCGACTGAGATTCCTTTCATGCGGGCATACTCCAGGGTATCGAATTTTTTGACATAGAGTTGCGCAGCGAGGTCGGCGGCCAGGTCCCTGATGAGGTCTTCGTCGCCGTCGGATTCCGCTCCGCGGAGGGAGAAGTTGCAGTGGATGATGCCGTAATCAATTCCGATGGAATGAAAGAGGTCCCACATTACCATGGAATCCACTCCTCCGCTGACGGCCAGCAGTACTTTCCCTTCTGGAGGCAGCAGCCGGTTACTGATAAGGAAACTGCGGAATCGGTCAATCATGGGAAATATTGATCTTTATAAAAGCAAAACTACTACAAATTCCGCCTTTGTCATAACGGAAACCTGAGAGCGGGTGCCATCCGGCAGATGTTCAGGATGACTTCTGTGGCTTTGACCATCGAGGGAATGGGGATGAACTCATAAGGGCTGTGGAAGTTATGTCCCCCGGTAAAGATGTTGGGGCAGGGGAGTCCCATCCAGGAGAGGCGTGCCCCGTCGGTACCCCCGCGGATGGGGATGATTTTCGGTGTGACTCCCGCTTCCCTCATGGCTTGTTTTGCCAGTTCCACCACCTCCATGACAGGTTCTATTTTCTCTTTCATGTTGAAATACTGGTCCCTGAGATGAATGTGGACAGCCTGGTAACCATATTCTGTGTTAAGCTGGTTGGCGATGGCTTTGAAGATTTCTTTTTTCTGCCGGAATTTTACGCTGTCGTGGTCCCTGATGAGAAACTCCTGCCGGGCTTCTGCGACGGTACCCGAGAGTTCCGCCAGGTGAAAGAATCCTTCATAACCTTCTGTATGTTCGGGGCGTTCATGGGGCGGGAGCTGGGCAGTGATCCGGTGGGCCACCAGGAGGGCATTGACCATTTTCCCCTTGGCGGTTCCGGGGTGTACGCTTTTTCCCCGGATGGTAATGGTTGCCAGGGCGGCGTTGAAATTCTCATATTCCAGTTCCCCAAGTTCCCCGCCGTCGAGGGTAAAGGCGAAGTCAGCGCCGAATTTCTGTACGTCGAAGCGGTCGGCGCCGCGGCCGATCTCCTCGTCGGGGGTGAAGCAAAGCCTGATCCTGCCGTGTGGGATATCGCGTCTGGTAATCAGAATTTCGGCGGCGGTTACGATTTCGGCAATTCCGGCCTTGTCGTCGGCCCCCAAAAGGGTATTCCCTCCGGCGACAATCAGGGATTGCCCGGTGTACTGCCTGATTTCGGGGAACTCGCCGGGGCTGAGGATCCTGTTCGTATCGCCATTCAGGAGAATGTTGCCCCCGTCGTAATTCTGAACGATCCGGGGTTGCACATTTTCACCGCTGAAATCGGGACTGGTGTCCATATGAGCAATAAATCCCACCGTGGGAGTTTCGTTTGGAATGTTTGCCGGGATGGTGGCAGTGACATAACCGTTCCGGTCGAATTCCACATCATTCAGTCCGAGCCGGATCAGTTCTTCCGCGAGGATCACCGCAAATTTCATCTGTCGCGGGGTACTCGGGAAAGTGTCGCTTTTCGGGTCGGAGGTGGTATGTTCCCGGGCATAGCGGATAAACCGTTCTGTCAGGATATCTTTCATAACATAAGGGTTTTTAACTTTCTTATACGGGAAGGTGATGGGATAGGTTAAAACCTAGGGGCGCCTCAAGGCGGGGATTGCGACATCACACGTCGTCGGTGCGGAAACCGAATCCCAACCGTTTGCCGGTGGTCATCTTTGAGTGGCTGATCTTTTCCATCATCTGGTCGACCGTTGCGATTTTTACCTGTTCATACGGAGGCACAAGCAGGTCAAACTGAACCGAGTATTCAATTGCCGTTTCAACGATTTCGCGTAGAATGCCCGGGGAAATAGTATCCACGGCAAAATCCTTCATTAATTCCCCGGTCTGACGTTTGCCTTCCACAAAAAAGTGTTTGTCCTTGTTGATGAATATTCGGGCGATCATGTATCCCAGGTCATTGATACGGTTGTATTTGAAGGAGTCGGCGAGGAAGTTGTAGATCATGACCATGCCGCAATAGCTGCGCAGAGGATCGTCCTGAACATATTTTATCTGGTTGATCGGGTGTTTGTTATCGAACTCAAAAACGTTGGAGTGCATACTGAAGAGCAACAAGTCTTCTCCCACCTGGAAATCCATTTCAAAAGGCCCTTTTTCCTGGTATCGGGGCAACGCATTGTCGGGGATCTTCCCTTTCAGAACATTTATATAGTCCTTTTCGAGTTGTCGGAGTACTTTTTTAAGGATCAGAAATGATTCGGCAGTATTGGCGAAAACCTGCTGCTTCACTGTCGATTTGATGACGTAAGCCTCCATCAGGGACTCACGGTATTCTTTGTTGGTCATAGCCGGAAATTTAATCACTAAAATTAAACTTTTTTTTGTAATGAAAAGGCCAGCCAAACGTCTTACCTTTAGATTCCGGGGAGTGTACGGAAGATGTGAACGGGAAACAGGACATTTCCCTGGGGGGATTGGTTTCATTGCAGGCTCTGCCGTGGTGAGTTTAAAACAGGACAACGGGAAACGGGAACCATGGAGATCGATGAATTTACAGAGAAGGTATTGCCGCTGAAAAATAGGTTGTCCCGTTTTGCGGGTAGTTTTCTGAAGGACCGGGAAGATGCCCGGGATGCAGTGCAGGATGTTCTGATGAAATTATGGGAAAAGCGGGATCACCTGACGAGGATTGACAACCTTGAAGCTTTTTTGATGCGGAGGATCCGGAACCGGTGTCTAGATAAGGTCAGGGGGTCGCGGTTGATCCCGATGAACCAGGAGGCGGAAGTCAGGATGAATGCCCGGGCATCGGATGATGGAAGTCTTTGGGAGAGAAGGGACACTGATGTCCTGGTCAGGGAATTGATTGCCAGGCTTCCGGACCAGCAGCGAACGGTGATACTACTTCGGGATCTGGAACAGATGGAGTTTGAGGAGATTGCCGGAATTACGGGAATGAATGTTGTTCTGGTACCAGCAGCAGTCTGATTACCGCGATACCTTTGACGATCTTGCACAGGCGATGGCGGTGGCCCAGGAAACTTTGGCCTATGTGTCAGTCAAATACAACAAGGGCCTGGAACAGTTGGCTCTCTTCGGAAAACTGACGGAATCGGTGCAGCCGGCCCGTAAGCATCTGGAAACCCTTAAAAAGGGTTTTGAAAAGGCCGATCTCTTCCGATACCGGGAAGAACACTGAAGATAAACAGAGGGAGGGATATGTGGAAACTCATTCACAAGTGATGATACAAACGAATTTAAGCTAAGTATAAACATTTATAAACAATTAATTCAGAATACAATGAAACGTTTGATGATTTTTATGGCGATGCCGGCTCCAGCTTTCCGGCTTTGCTTTCGCAAATCCCCGCTGTTCGCTCGGCATACACCCGAGCCGATTTCTACGACGAACTTGAAGACATGGGTTTTTTTAAAAACAACAACTATGAATTGCTGATGGATGTGACCGACGAGGATGAGGTGGTCAGGTTTTATGCAAAGGATGCGGGTGGAGGCAAAATTTCCGAGTTATTACTGGTAATCGGGGGTAATGATTATACCCTGATCAGCATCAGGGGATTGATTGATCCTGAGAACATCGGTAAGATCACCGGGGCGCTGAACATCGAGGTTAATACAGGAGATTCAGGGGAACAGGAGAAAAAATGAAACGGCTCGATGGCATTCAGAACTTCTTCATGCATCCTTTATTCTCCGGGTTTGATGAATTACCTACTTTGTTGCCTGGTGTGTTTTCACTTCATTCACCATAGAACGAAAAACAGGAACACCTGAAGCCGGTTTATAAATCAGTCCACTGAATTATTTTGTGTATTCCGAAAAGGTTTTCATGAACTGGACCCTTTCGTATTCGGCAGGGTTGATTTGGGTTCCCATTGCCAGTTTTCCCCTGAAATCTTCTATACCCGCGTAATTCTTCTTTTCCATCCAGGAAACGATTTGCGAATTGAAATCGGCAATCGCTTTGAATCCCTCCTTGTAGAGGACCGAGACCAACTGGACGGTTTGGGCGCCGGCCAGAAGCAGTTTTACGGCACTCTTCCAGTCGTGTACGCCCGTGGAAGCGGCCAGATCGCATTCCACTCGGTGGGCCATCATGCCGATCCACCGCAGGGGGAGCAGGTAATCGTCCGGACTGCTCAGCTTGGGTACGCTTCTAACAATCTCCCGGTCAATGTCGATATCAGGGGAGTAAAAGCGATTGAAAAGCACCATCCCTTTGATCCCTGATGCCGAGATATCTTGAATCATCCTTCCCAGATTCGAGAAATAGGGGCTGATTTTTACCGATACGGGGATTTTCACCCGGGCGATCACCTGCCGGATGATCTCGAAGTAGGTATTCTCGTTGTCGCTGCTGCTCTGGCATAGGTCGGAGGGGAGAATAAAAAGGTTGAGCTCCAGGGCATCGGCGCCGGCGGTTTCGATTTTTTGGGCAAAGAAGCTCCACTCCTGGGAAGTGACGCAGTTGATGCTGGCGATCACCGGAATATGAAGGGCCGCCTTCGCCGAGGTGATCAGGCCTAGGTAGCGCTTCAGATTGTCCTGGCGGATTTCCACATCGTAATAATCAAGAAACTCGAGGTTTTCCTCCATGGGCCCAATTTTTTTGAGTTCAGAGGCATATTCGAGGTAAATCTCCTCCTCGAATATCGATTTGAGGACGACGGCGCCTGCACCAGCTTTTTCGATCTCCTTGAGGTTATCTACATTGTCGGTCAGGTTGCAACTGCCTGCTATCAGGGGCGACCGCAGGTCCAGACCCAGGTATTTGGTATACAGTTCATTCATTGTAAATTGCTGATTAAAAATTATTGAATAAGGGACTTAGAGACTGAGGGAACTAAGAGATATGTGAAGAACGGTCAGTATTGCCATTTTTCGGGTTGTTGGGACATAGTAACTAATTTACCGATGATGTTATCATATTTTAAAAAAAGTTCATCATAAACATTGTTTGAAATATACGAACATTTTAATGCAAAATCAAGCCATACCTGGGTTTCTGCAGCTTCTCCTTCAGAATCTGACAGTTTAGAAACAAAGAAATTTGGATATTTACGTTTACGAAAAGCTTCAGCCAGGTTGGCACATACTGACCTTGATGATTTTCTTATTTGATCGGTCATCGAATATCTCTCTTCAGGAGGAAACTTTCTGGATTCTTCAAAAATCATAAATGCAGCTTCGAAAGCAAGTTTATATACATCCAGTTCTTTATGTGACCTTATTTTCATCAGTATATAATTTTTATTTCAATGGTCTGATAGCCTGCCCCGCTCAAGCGGGGGAACCCACATGTTTGAAAATTATATAGATACGTGTTTGTGTATGCAATACATGTGGGTTTCATCTTGAATTCTATTATTTCGGTATAAGATTCTTATTTTATTATCTCTTCGTCTCAGTCCCTCAGTCTCCCCGTCTCTCAGTCTCTCAGTCTCTCAGTCTCTTAGCTACTTAGTCATAAGAAAGAAATGCATATGTTCAGCGGCCCTGCGGCCGTCGCCCATGGCCAGGATGACAGTTGCTCCTCCGCGTACGATATCTCCTCCGGCGAACATTTCAGGGATGGAGGTCTGCATTTTGTCTTCATCGACGATAATGGTTCCCCAGCGCGAGACATTCAGTCCCGGCAGCGAGGCGGGGACCAGCGGGTTGGGGGATACACCCACGGCGACGATCACCAGGTCGACATCGAGGTCAAATTCGGAGCCTTCGATGACCATGGGACGGCGGCGTCCCGAAGCGTCGGGCTCACCTAAGTCCATGCGGACCACCCGCATACGGTTGACGCGTCCATTCTTGTCGGCGAAATATTCTACCGGGTTGCAGAGGGTCATGAATTCCACGCCTTCCTCTTTGGCATGTTTTACCTCTTCAACGCGGGCGGGCATTTCGACTTCCGAACGGCGGTAAATGATTATGGCCCTTTCGGCGCCCAGGCGGAGGGCAGTGCGGACCGAGTCCATGGCGGTGTTTCCCCCGCCGATGACAGCCACGTTTTTCCCCCTTAAAATCGGTGTATCGGAATCATCGGAATGGGCTTCCATAAGGTTCACCCGGGTGAGGTATTCGTTGGAAGAGAGGATTCCGTTAAAATTCTCTCCGGGGATCTCCATGAAACGCGGAAGTCCTGCCCCGCTCCCTATAAAGAAGCCCTTGAATCCCTGTTCCTTCAGGTCGTCGAAGGTGGCGGTGCGCCCCACGATGAAGTTGGTGACAAATTTCACCCCCATTTTCCGGAGGTTTTCGAGTTCGAAGTCGACGATGGCATTGGGAAGCCTGAATTCTGGAATACCATATTTGAGGACTCCGCCAATTTCGTGAAGAGCTTCGAACACGGTTACGTCGTAGCCATACTTGGCCATATCGCCGGCAAAGGCGAGGGCTGCTGGGCCGGAGCCCACGGTTGCCACCCTGATACCGTTGGGCGGAAGTGTTTCAGGAATATTGCAGCTTCCCGATTCCCTTTCGAAGTCAGCTGCAAATCGTTCAAGGTAACCAATGGCCACGGGGGGCTTTTTTAGTTTTTCGACATAGAAGCAGCGTGATTCGCACTGTTTCTCCTGGGGGCATACCCTGCCGCATACGGCCGGGAGGGCGTTGGTTTCCTTCAGCGTGGATGCCGCGCTCAGGATATCACCGCTTTCGATGTATTTGATAAATTTGGGGATGTTGATGCTTACCGGGCACCCTTCGATGCAGGTGGGATTCACGCAGTCCATGCATCGGATGGCTTCCAGGGTAGCCTGAGCCAGGGTAAGTCCCCGGTTGACTTCACGGTCCTGGTGGTGTACCCTGATTTCCGGTTCCAGTTCAGGCATGTGTACCCGCTCGATGGCAACGCGGTCCTTGTTTTTGGTTTTGGAGCGCAGCTCTTCGCGCCATCCAACACTTCTCTCTTTTTTTATTGTTTCAGGGTCGATGCTCATGGTTTCTCTTTTTGACATTGGCATTGGTGTACATAATGATCGAAAGCTTGCTTTTCTTCGTTGCGGTAAGCTCCCATTCGCATGAGCATCTCGTCGAAGTCGATCTGGTGGGCGTCGAATTCAGGGCCGTCGACACAGGTAAAGCGTGTCTTTCCGCCCACGGTGACCCTGCAGGCCCCGCACATGCCCGTGCCATCGACCATGATGGTGTTAAGGCTGGCCTGGGTGGGGATGTTGTACTTTTTGGTGAGAAGGGCAGCAAATTTCATCATGATGGCTGGACCGATGACGATGCATTCGTCCACTTTCTCCCGGAGGATTACCTCCTCCATGCCGGTGGTCACCAGTCCCTGCCGGCCGTAGGAGCCGTCGTCAGTCATCACGACCACCTCGTCGGACCACTCCCTGATTTGCTCCTCGAGGATGATAAGGTCCCTGCTTCGGGCTGCGATGACGGAGATCACGCGGTTGCCGGCTTTTTTAAAGGCTTCGACGATAGGGAGCATCGGGGCGATTCCCACACCGCCTCCGGCGGCCAGTATGGTTCCTTTCTTTTCCACATGGGTGGCTTGTCCCAGCGGGCCAACCAGGTCAGTGATAAAGTCGCCGGGGTGAAGGGCAGCCAGTTTCGAGGAGCTGACCCCCACCGTCTGAACCACCAGGGTGATGGTTCCCTTTTCCGGATCTGCACCGGCAATGGTCAGCGGAAACCGCTCCCCTTTTTCGCCAACTCTCAGGATCACGAAGTTCCCTGCTTTCCGGGATTTGGCGATTTCCGGGGCTTCTACAACGATCTTCACCACCTTTTCGGAAAAATACTCTTTTTCAACAATTTTATTCATTAATATACCCGCGTTAGATGTTCCGTAACTATTCCCGGCAGTCAGCGAAATCTGCCGGATTGGCAGCCTTCCTTACCAGCCGAAATATTCCTTCCCTGCCGGTCGTTCAGTGCATGCTTGCAGGCAAACAGCGAAGGGCAGAATTCTCAAAAATAAGCAAAACTATCTTTCTACTCAGGAATTGTGAATAATTCGCACTAAGGTTTTAAGGTTCTACTCAGAAAGCGTGTTGGTAGTCTGACCACTTCCGGGAGCCAGGGGTTGAAGAGCCAGAAGGTGTGTGGAGTGTTTTCCAGGGTTTTTATCTCGCATGGTATGCCCATGGAATCGAGTTGGGCGGCAAATTCGTCCCTTCCGGCGTGAAAATGGGGTTGTGAAGAGTTGATGAAGAGGAAGGGGGCGGTTCCGGGGAATGGGTGGGAGAGGGGTGAAGCCTGGAGCCAGAGTTCCTTTTTTTCGGAGGTGTTTCCCCCGAACCAGAGGGTGGCGGCCGAAGGTTTCCCGGGAGTGTCGGCTCCTTCCCCCGATTCCGGGTGAATAAAGGCCAGAATACCGTCCATGTTGACAACCGCCTGGACTTTCCCGGAAATCCGTTTCATCCGCTTCACCGGGAACAGGCAGTCTTTTTCGTTGAGTGTTCCGATGAGGGAAGCCAGTTGTCCGCCCGCCGAGGAGCCCACCAGGGCAATACGGGAGGGATCGGCTCCATATTTCGTACCTTTTTTCTGATCCAGCGAATGGCGGTTTTAAGGTCGGTGATCGCTGCCGGATAAGGGGCTTCCATTGAGAGACGGTATTCAGCGCAGACGGTGACCAAGCCTTTTTGGGCGATGGCGGCAGCCATGGGCCAGTCCATCGCTTTATCGCCCGACCGCCATCCTCCGCCATGGATCAGCAGGACCGCAGGGTGTTTCTCTTCCCGGGGAGATACCGGGGTAAAAAGATCGAGATGTAGTTCCCGCTTGTCGTATCGTGTATAGACCAGGTCGTGCCATACCCTGAGTCCAGCGGTATCCGCTTCGGCAATGGAAATGTGGGGATAGTGTTAGACCTGTTTCCGGAATTCCGAGTTGATATTGAAAGAGATGTCGGCCGGAATACCGGGATGCCACTGCTGAAGGTGTTGTGAGGATACAGCCAATGGAAGAAGAGAAAAGAGTACCATTGTCCTGAAAAAAGCCCTGGAAGGTGTTGTGTGTGTCAACATAATTTTCTTCAGTTTTTTTCCAATCCGTATGACAGGAATAATTTGCTTTTCCCGCTTTCGTGTTGCTTTCGACATTGTCATTCCGGAGAGTGTATAAATGGTGCATGGATGTTTCACTCGCATGTTCAATAGTTTAAGAATTAATTTGCAGTTATTCAGTGTTATTAGGGCAATTTCTGTTCTTCACAACTTTGAAACTCGCATGGAGACGAAAAATATGGCTTTTATGTGAATCGTTTCAAGCTCGTTTTACCAGATTATTGGATCAAACCTGTCTCTGGTATCTAGTCTTGCACAGGTAAAGTGGTTTAAATTAAATATTTAGATATTAATGAAATATAAATGATTAGACTATTAAAAAAGTGAAAAAATGATTACATTTATCCTAAGCAAAGAGCGGTAAAAATGGCTGATTTACCCCGAATTAAGATCGTTGCCTTCAGGGATGGGAGTGACGGGCGGGTGGCGTTATTTTTTCCCCCACAGGAGAGCCTTGATACAGTTGCCAGGCAATTGCCGGGAAGTGTTTGGAGTGAGGAGAGAGGAAGTTGGTCTGTTCCGAACAATCCTGAGAGTCTGCGGAATTTGTTCCGGGCATTTTGGGGCAAGGCCTATATCGACAAAGAGGAATTTTTTGCTTCAAGAGGAAGAAAAGGGGTGTCGGTGGAACTGATTCCGGAACGCAAAGTTCGGAAACCAGGAGTAGAGCGATTACCTCAGCTAATTCCGGAGGTCAGTCGTAAGGTGGATGAGTTTGAAAAGTGGATGAAGCAGATGCGTTACAGTGAGAGTACCATCAGAACCTATTCAAATGGGGTTAGATCTTTTTTCTCCTTTCATCCGGAGAAACCGGTGGAGAAACTCACCAACAGGGATCTGGAGGATTTCAACAATGGCTACATACTGAAGAACAGGTATTCTGCATCGTATCAGAACCAGGTGATCAATGCGGTGAAGCTTTTTTTTCAGAAGATGGTGAAGAGGGAGATGATTCCGGAGGAGATTGAGCGTCCTCGGAAGGAAATCCATTTACCCAATGTATTGAGCAAGGAGGAGGTAAAAAGCATTCTTGATGCTCCGGTCAATTTAAAACACAGGGCGATGTTGAGTCTGATTTATGCCTGCGGATTACGGAGGAGCGAATTGATCAACCTGAAGCCTGCCGACGTTGAAAGCACCCGTGGTTTATTGGTTATACGGCAATCTAAAGGGAATAAGGACAGGGTGGTGCCTGTTTCGGTAAAGGTTGTTGAGATGCTCAGGGAGTATTACAAAGCTTATCGTCCCAAGGAGTGGCTTTTTGAAGGGCAGATTAGAGGGGAACAATACAGCAGCACGAGTTTGCAGGAAGTTTTAAAGAAGAGTGTGTTAAAGGCGGGTATTCGAAAACCGGTCACATTGCACTGGTTAAGGCACTCTTATGCCACCCATTTGTTGGAGAGCGGGACAGATTTGCGGTATATTCAGGAATTGCTGGGGCATAAAAGTAGCCGGACCACGGAAATCTACACCCATGTAAGTCAGAAAAGCATACAACATATCCGGTCTCCCTTTGATGATCTGTGAAGTTTTCAATATATTTACCATGTAATAAAAATGGGTAAAACCATACAGTACACCATTATTACAAATAAAGAGTACAGTTTTCCCAATTGTATAAACAAGTTACAAGCAAGCCGAAGAAAAAAGACAACGACACAATGACAATGAAATTTTTGCTGCATTAAGACAAAGAAAAATGAAAATGCCTACGCACAAAACTGCACATTTGCAAGCCCCGACACACAAGCCAATGCTTCAGCTTGCAAAAGAGCAGTTTTCTTGCTAACGCTCCCGACAAAATGACTAAATTTGGATTTTAATAATTTGAAAGAGATTGTATGAATTTATTTGAAATATTAGCAGAGAAAACAAAGGAATGGAGAGATAATAATTACCAATCTGATGACTTTCCTGCTATTTCCGAGATATTATTATTTGCTAAAGAAGATGGCAAATTGCGTTTCTTAAGAGAGCCGCAGTTTAGAGCAATGGAAGTATACTGGTATTTGAGAATTAAGCAAAATACTCCCGACTTTATTACTTTATACAAAACCTTATTTCCAAAAAGGTCTGACTTTTTACAGGCGTTGAATATTGACAAAAAACAAGAAATTCTTCAAATGATTATGGATGATGAAGATTATCTTGAAAGAATTAAAACCGATGATGAATTTGTAAATCGTAATAATCTTGAATCCTTTAAGGAATCTTTGGAATTAAGCTATCCAAGTTACATACTTGCTTTAGCTATGGGTGCTGGTAAAACAATATTGATTGGCTCAATCATAGCGACAGAATTTGCAATGAGTATTGAATACCCCGAAGCTAATTTTATGAAAAACGCTTTGGTTTTTGCACCAGGCACAACAATTATTGAATCGCTAAAAGAAATTGCCGACATCCCATTTAATAAAATCATACCGCCTCGTTTGTATCGTCCATTTATGGCAAACATAAAATTGACTTACACTAAAACTGGCGAAAAAGACATACCTGTTGAGCAAGGTGGCAATTATAATTTGGTGGTAACAAACACCGAAAAAATAATGTTGAGAAAAATCCGTAAAAGTGCGACACAAACACAACTTGAATTTGAAGAAAAGGAAAAGCAAGAGCAATTACACGCAAATTTACGATTACAAAAAATTGCAAGTCTGCCTAATTTAGGTATCTTTTCTGATGAAGCACACCATACCTACGGACAGAAATTGGGAGAAGATTTAAAAAGAGTAAGAAGCACCATCAATTATCTTCATGAAAAGAAAGAAATAATTTGTGTTGTAAATACAACAGGAACACCTTACTATAAATCCCAAACACTCAAAGATGTAATTTTTTGGTATGGGATTGCCGAAGGAATACAAGATAATATTTTAAAAAGTTTAGAAAACGGCATTAGAAGTTACAGCATTAAAAAGGATTCCGAAAGCACCAAAGAAATGATTGAGGACATTATTCAACATTTTTGGGATAAGTATGGTGCAATTAAAACCATTGACGGTTGCAATAGCAAAATTGCCTTTTATTTTCCAACCGAAGATGCCTTACTAGAAGGACGACCACATATTGAAGCCGCAATCGCTAAAATAGGGCAACCTACTACAATTGTTTTAAAAAATACTCAAACATCGAAAAAAGAAGAAATTGACAGTTTTAATGCTTTAAACGACCCGAAAGCAATACACAGAGTTATTTTACTTGTTGGCAAAGGTACTGAGGGCTGGAACTGTCCGAGTTTATTTGCAACTGCCCTTATTCGCAAACTATCGGGTGCAAATAATTTTCTTCTTCAAGCAAGTACAAGATGTTTACGCCAAATTGCCAATAATAAACTAAATGCAACAATTTATTTAGATGGTAATAATGTTGCCACGCTTGATAATGAATTGAAAGAAACTTATGGTAGCAGTTTGCGGGAACTCAACGAGAAGAAAGCGGAGATGGTAACAAGGCGATTATTTATTATTAAAACAGAAATCCCTAAACTTCTTATCAAAAAAGTAATTCAAAAGGTTGTTCAGAATGAAGAAGAGAGAAAACCTGTTATTTTTAAAATACCAACTGATACTAAAGAAGAAAAAATTTCAATAACAACTTATAATCCAAATATTGTAAGCGAAGCAAAGGTTTTATACCAATCTGCTGAAGGAAATAAAACAATTTCAGTAAATCAAAGTGTTGATGTTTATTCTGCATCGCTTATGATAGCTGAAAATTATTATCTCGACCAATTTGATATTTTGAAAAAGCTAAAAAAACTATACACAGAAGAAGTTCCACACAACCATTTATTACAATTATTTGAACAAGTTGAAAGTCAGGTTTGCAATTACACATTAACCACAGAAGAAATAGAAGAAGCATTGGCAATAATTCGTTTGACAAACTTTGATGGTGACAACAATTTTAAAACAGACGAAGAAGGGCGACTATATACAGAGATACGATATACAAAAGGTAATGACACTAACTTTCTTGATAAAGAGAAAACAGAAGCAAATTCAAACAATTTCGGATTTCATTACACTCCTTACAATTTCGATTCGGGACCAGAAAAAGATTTCTACATTAACCTGTTAAATATGATTAATGAAAAACCCGAAGACATTGAAGATATTTATTTTACTGGTGCTTTAACCGACCCAAATAAAACTGATTTTTATTTTGAATACAAAGGAAACGACAATCAATTTCATAACTATTACCCCGACTTTGTGATTCGTAAAAAACAAAAAGGCCAAAAGGAAGGTAAGTTTTATATAGTGGAAATTAAAGCAGAAAATGAAAGAGATGATAGTATTGTGGGTGAAAAGGGAATGAAGAAGTTAAAAATGGATGAACTTGAAAAAATAAACAAAAATCGGTTTAAGTACGAAATTGTTTTTGTGCCTGGCAATACAGTGCCTACCGATAAGTATAATAATGTTAAAGAATTTTTGAAAGCAGAATAATATGGCAGAGAAAAAAGAAATGAAAATAGCAGAAGTTAAAGGACGACCAATGTTACAGTGGATTGGCAAACAACCTTTGGAAACAGTAAAATCGTTCCCTTCACAACTTGTCGAAAAATTTAATATTGATGAAGCTCCTCAAGTGCCAACTTTTGAGAGTTTGAAAAATAACTGGACAAACTTATTATTTCACGGGGACAATAAAGAAGTTTTAAGCACATTGCTTGTAAATGGCTTTCGTGGAAAAATTGATTTGATATACATAGACCCTCCTTTTGACAGTGGTGCTGATTATATTAGAAAAGTTGAGTTAAGAGGACAAAAAGAAAAAATTGAAGGTGAAGAACCTTCTTTAATAGAGCAAGTTCAATATACAGATATATGGGCAAATGATAATTATTTGCAATTTATGTATGAACGATTTATTTTGTTGCGTGAACTTCTAAGTGAAAGGGGGTCTATATATGTTCATTGTGATTGGCACAAAGGGCATCATTTAAGATTCTTGTTAGATGAGGTCTTTGGGTCTGAAAATTTTAGAAATGAAATTATTTGGTGCTATTATGGACCAGGTTCACCTGGTATGCAACAGTTCAATAGAAAGCACGACAATATATTTTGGTATGTAAAAACTAATGATTGGGTTTTCAATGGTGATGATATTAGAATTCCATATCACGAAACAACCGCAAAAAAATTTGAGAGTGAAGGTACTGGATTTGGTGGAGAGAGAGAATTGGCAGATGGTAAAATTCCTGAAGATTGGTGGCCACTTCCAATTGTCAATCGCATAAGAACAGAAATACTTAACTATCCTACTCAAAAGCCATTACAACTAATAGATAAGATAATATCTGCAAGCTCAAACGAAAACTCTATTGTACTTGATTGCTTTATTGGAAGCGGTACAACTGCTGCATCGGCTCAAAAACTTGGAAGAAAGTGGATAGGTTGTGATATTAATAAAGGTGCAATTCAAACAACAAGTAAAAGATTACAAAATGTAATCAAAGAACAAATTAAAGAAATTGAAAAAGAAAAATCTAAATTAGATTTAGAAGAAAAGAAAACATTTTTCACCACATTTTCTCATTATAAAATAAATGATTACGATTTACAAATACAGCATAATGAACTGAAATTATTGGTTTATGAGCATATTGGAGTAAAGAAATTAGCAACAGATGGTTTTTTCGATGGTACCTTTGGAACTGAATTGGTTAAGATTATTCCTTTCAATCATCCGTTATCAGTACTAGATTTGCAATTAGTAAAAACTGAACTGGAAAAACGAAAAGACGAAACGAGAAATATTGTTTTGGTTTCTCTTGGTATGGAAGTTAAAGTTAAAACCGCCATTGACGATTACAATAAACTAAGGCCAGTAAACAAAATCCGAATAATAGAATTACGGACTGATAAAAAATATGGTTCGTTTTTCGTTCACAAACCTGCACAAGCAGAATTGGAGATAATAAAAACAAAAGACAAAGGGAAGGTAATCCTAAAAGACTTTGTTTCTCCGACAATTATTCAACGTCTGAATATTGACAGCAAACTATTTCAAGCACAAATAAAAGATTTTCGCAGTCAAATTGATGTTGTGCTTATTGACACCGACTATATTGGCGAAGTATTTAACATTTGCATAAGCGATGTGCCAGAAAAAAAGAAAGATTTTGTAAAAGGAGAATACGAATTTGCCATCAAAAACAAGGACTCGAAAATAGCAGTAAAAATAATAGATATGTTGGGTGAAGAAGTACTAATAATTGAATAGCCAACGCTTCGTAGTCAAGCACATTTGCAGGTCGCACCAGCCAACGCTAAGACCAAAACCTGCAAAAGAGCTTGCCTACCCCATCGCACGGCAGACAGAAAAGATGCAGCTAAAATGAAAGACAGAATAACGAATGACAAGAAGGGCCAGCTTGTAACAGGCGGTTGCTGTCAGTGGCAGGACAGTACTTCGTATGACAGTGACGAGGTTATTGAAACTTTTGTTCTTCGTAGAAAGTTTAGTGATGAGCCACCGAACAGCATACCGCCAACCGTTACAAGCAAGCCTGAGAAAAAAACAGCGACATGAAAATTGACAAGACGACATACAAGGACAGAAAAGAAAGACAAATTGCAATGACTGCCGACCACACCAGCCGACCCGATAAAGTTTTATTTTTTGCCGACCCACATTTTTTGTTTTTTAAGAGCCGACCCACATTGCACACATTGTCAAGCCGCATGAGCCGACACACAAACCAAAGCTTGCCAAAGAGTGCAATCTTGCCAACACTTCCATATCGATTAATTCTATCATTTTGAAAAATGCAAAAACATTGAATATGAAGCCAATCATTAAAATTCTATCAGTATATTTTCTAATAATGCTGATATTTCCATCTTGTGGAAGCCGTTCTAATAAAGCAAATTCTGAAATCAGCGACCAAAGTGAAGAAATATCTTTAAATAATCCATCAGGATATGGCAAATCATTTCAAAACTCACCTGTAGTAATAAAACCAACCTCTACACCCGCTATTTCAAAGGTTCTATTTTTTATTGAAAATTCCGGTAGCATGAAGGGTTATGTTGTCGGTAGCTCAAGTTACGTTGATATGCTTTCCAATATCGCAAATCATCCAGACCTTATAAGAAATAATATTAATCGAATATTTTATTTAACTAGTGGCACATCGACTCCCAGAAGGGTGACAAACTTAAATCAAAGCCTTATTCCTGCGAATTTTAATGAAAGTAGAAGTAACCTTAACAATTTATTTAAAACAGCACTTGATAGCACACATGCAAACTCTGTCACTATTTTAGTCTCAGACGGTATTTATGATATGTGCCCTGATCCAAATCCCTTGAATACGTTATCCATATTAGGGCGTGATCTTCGTTCTGTTTTTATCAGAAAACTGCAGGGTTCTGACTTTCAAACAATTGTAATAAAGTGTAAATCAAGTTTTAATGGTAGATATTTCCCAGGTAATTGTTGTCCAGCATACTCAATTATTCAGGAAAGACCATATTACATTTGGATTTTTGGAAATTCGGATATCCTAAAAAAGTACTTTCCTGATAATTATTTAAATAGTCTTAATGGTTATGTAGATATGGCAAGATTCTTTATTTATCCTAATGGGAATGACAATTACAGAGCAAATTCACATAAAAAAATCGGAACGTACTACCCATCAAGGGATAATGCCAATACTTTAGAAAGTGCTAGGTCTAATTCAAGTAATGTTTTTCAGTTTTCAATAGCTGTTGATTATTCGCATCTTCCATTAAATGACAAATATTTAAGTGATATAAGCAACTATGTTTGTACTAATGGATTTGAAGTTGTTTCAATTGACAAACCTACAGATATTTCCAAACTTGGATACCCTAATCAAACACATCTGATTGTTGTCAAAAAAACAGGGAATCCGATTGGCACTTTGACTGTTTCATTAATCAATAAAGGATATCCATGGATAACCACAACTAATATAAATGACGACTGTAATATCCGTGGAAATTCTAATCAAACATTTGGCTTTGAGGTGCTCAACAAGGCAATTATTGACGCTTATAACAACTTCAATCCTGTAAATGAAATTTGTAAATTCACCATAAACTTAAAAAATTAAAAAAATGACAGAACTTTTTTCCGATTGGTTTGCGACCATTTATGACAGATGGTTCAATATTTTCAATCCAGATTTCCAAAGTCCAGTATTTCAATATTTGTTTGATAGTGGCTTTTATAACATGATTGGATTAATTTTTCTTTTTGTTCCAATTGCTTTAATGGCTGTATTTTATTATTTATGGAAATATCCTTATGGGAAATGGTGGCATTGGTTAATCTGGTATGTTTTTGCAGCATTAGTTGTTTTTGGATGGACATTTGGATATGCAAATCAATTCATCAATGCCTCTGATTCGCAGGAAATGATAACCTGTTATAATGTTCAGGAGTGTGCTGATTATATTAAAGGACTCCCAATGGATTATGCAAAAGCGAATTTATTTCTAAGCCTTGTTGTAGGTTTTATTGGAAGCCTATTTTTAAAGCAATTTAGTAAAGTTCAAACTCATTTACCTTTTTAAATCTTAGAATTATGGCAAAGAAACTATATATTTTCGGAATAGGTGGCACTGGTTCACGTGTCATTAAATCATTGGCAATGCTACTGGCTGCTGGTGTTAAACTTGAAAACGGATTCGACACAGTCGTTCCTATCATTATCGACCCCGATACAGAAAACGGTGATTTAAACCGCACAAAGGATATTCTAAGGTTGTATCAGGAAGTTCGAAATCAGATAAAAAACCCGGATGATTTCTTTAAACAGGAACTTAAAACTGTGAATGAGTTGGCTGACCCGAAGAACAAAACAATCAGTCCGGATTATTTTCAATTTAAACTTAATGATGTTGACAGCACAACATTTGGTCAATATATTGGATTTGATTCATTATGTGAAGAATACAGAAACTCTAAAGATGACAAAAGTTTTATAAAACTTCTATATTCTAACAGTAACCTGAATTCTGATTTAAGTATCGGTTTTAAAGGAAATCCTAACATGGGTTCAATCGTGTTGAATCAGTTTACTAATTCCGAAGATTTTAAGAGATTCGGGCAAACATTTGGACATGAAGATGCAATTTTTATCATCAATTCCATCTTCGGAGGAACCGGTGCAGCAGGTTTTCCATTGTTAATGAAAAGAATACGGTCAAGTGAAAAACCAATTATTAAAGATGCTCCAATAGGTGGGTTGACTTACCTACCATATTTTTCTTTGAATAAAAAGGGAGAAATTAATGATGATTCGTTTGAAGAAAAGGCAAAAATAGCTATTGATTATTATAATAGAACAATTATTAACCAAAGAAAAATAAATGTTCTGCATTTTATTGGAAACAGAGGAAATACCAATATAGAAAAATATGCCGTTGGAGGTGCCGAACAGAAAAACAAGGCACACTTCCTTGAAGTTGCCGGAGCACTATCAATTATTGAATTTTGTAAAAACATAGGGAACTATACCTGCAATAATGGTCAAACAACACGGCCAACAGAAATTAAGGAGTTTGGAATAGAACGGGCAAATGAAAACATTTCATTTGACGATCTCAATATTGATAATAAAGAACAGTTATACAAACCATTAACAAAATTCAGGCTATTTACACAGTATCTGAATGAAGGTTTATTAAAGGCAAAGAACGTATCACGATGGACAAAAAGCAATTTCTTTATTTTGCAGAAACAGAAAAAATCACCATGCAATCCTGCATATTTTGATACGTCTGAGTATAAAAATCAAGTTGTTGCATATAATAAGCATTTCAAAGACTGGATTGATGAATTATCTAAAAACAAACCTGCTTTCAGTCCCTTCTTCGATATTATTCCAAATAATTTATACACCAAAATTGATACTCAAAATTGTCTGAACATTGATAACTTACAATTACGATCAGAGAAGGATACGAAAACAGGCGAACCCAAACAAATTCACACGACATTAATTAGATTATTTGGAATTTCCACTGACAAGGTTTATCAAAAACTACCAGTTAGAGTCAATAATGAATCTGAGAAAGTAATAGAAGTATTTCGATTACATCAGGGACAGGAAGGTACTGGCTGGTTCGTGAGTGCAGCTATTGATAAAGATGCGCTTAGAACAATAAAAACAGAAGGCAAAGATATTGCATCATCCATTCCAAGTCCTTTTGCAAGAATTGACTTAGTGAAATCTGCATTTGATTGGATAAATTCTGAAGTCAACTCAATTGTTGGTGGTAGAAATGAGTTGTCACGAGAAGATAAACTGAAAATCAAGGCAATCATTGAAGGCAAATCAGCCCAAAATAAACTTATCTCAGATGCTTTAGATGTGGCACAAATGTTTTATAAGTATCCAATAATAAAAGACAAAATTGAGATTATTGCTTGGAGACCAAAAGATGGAAATATAAGCAATAATGAAATTGGAAGGTTTAAAGAAATAATTAATAACAGTTTAAATAACAGACATAAACTATTTGCTGAGACTTTAAGTATTTATTGGGAACAAGACAGTGTAGCACAAACAGACCAAGGTAATTTGATTCTTTATAATTTTGAACATGTTAATAGGTTGTATTTCGTTATAAATAAAAACACGAAACAAGTCATTGGAGGTTCTTCTCCTGCAACACTTTTCTTTGCTGCCCCTGATGCAAAGAATTCCATAAATGGCTTGGAAATTAGATGTGGTCAAGACATCTTATTGGACGACATATATTTTCCGCTGCATAAACGGGAAGTTTCTTTTATTGAATATATGTATGCATTTGCTAAGCAGAGCAACAATTTCTCAATTCTTTTTCCGGAAGTGTCAAAATACTTGGATAATATTAGAGATTATCTACTTGAAGACAGTATGCGCACTGTAGTTGCTAACTTAAATAATGGGAGCATTACAAACTATCAGCAATGTCATATTTCCTCTGATGAGCAAGACTATTGCGAAATATTAGGACTTAGATTAGGAACAGAAAAAAGCTTTCTGGAGGATAAGATAATTGAACTCCCTTACTCCATTGATTCATCAAAATTTAAAACGTGTGGTGCGAAAAAACACTTATTGCCTGTAACACAAGCATTCATTAAACAATATGGAATTGAAAATATTGAGCAATATTGTAAAATTGAAGAAAGAGCTGGTGGAGGCGTTGAAGCCATATTAGATGTTCCGGTGCAAAATGGAACATTACAGTATAGGAAACTTTATCATCAAAATGATATAGTAAAATTAAAGGTTCATTTAGCCATCTTGCCATTTTTAAAACCTAAGAATGCTAAAATTGATTATACAATCGGTATAATTGATGACCGCCCCGATAAATCAGTAAACATTTCTTTAAGTTACCTAAATAACGGACAAGAAATACAAGTAAGTGCATCATCTGTTGTGAGAAACCCTGGAATTGATGATGTGAAAAGCATATACTATAAATTCAATTCGACATTTGATTCAGTGTGTTTTGGTATTGGGTCAGTGAAAAATATTATCATTCCTAAGCTTACTCCCTGCTCTGAAAATGATGATGTAACTTTTGCTATTGATTTTGGAACCACCAACACTCATATTGAATATTCTACTGGAGGAAATACTTCTATCCCGCTTGATAATGCTGGAACTTTGCCTTTATGGCAATCCCTGATGAACAGAAAAGACAGAAATGTTGATCCAGAAGTGTTTGCAAATGAAGAAACATTTGAAAATGAATTGATGCCCTATTTAATATCCTCTCCAGATTCAATTTTTAAATTTCCATTGCGTACAGCTATTGTTTTCAATAAAGATTACAGCTTTTCTAAAAATGACCCATACCGATTATTTCAACATGTAAATAACTTTCTGTTATATGAAAAACGTACAGTTCCAAAGCATTATTTAAAACCCGACACTCAGCTAAAATGGAGCAATTATAGTGATGATAAAGCCGACCTAAAAGTTAATGCATACATTGAATATTTGCTGACAATTGTCTATTTCAAAGCATTATCTTTAGGTGCGAACCCTTCAAATACGAAAATCGTATGGTTCTACCCAGTTAGCATGGAGGGTGCTGAAAATTCTGATGGGGAATTAGGAATTTTTATCAAACTATGGAAAGCTGCATATCAAAAAGTGTTTGGTTTAGACAATACGAATAATTTGATTCAGGTACCAGAGAGTGTTGCTCCTTATTTATATTACAAGCCTCAAGTTGCCGGATTAAGTTTGTCAATAGATATAGGTGGTGGTTCATCAGACATAGCTGTTTTTGATGAGGCCAGTCCTAATGCAATTCTTATCTCATCGTTTAAATTTGCTGGTAACGCAATCTTTGGTGATGGCTACTCAACACAGGGCGAAAAAGGAAATTCAGATCATAACGGTTGGGTAAAAACATTCATAAAAGAAGCATCATCGGTTGCAGGAAAGGAATATGAAGGAATTCTGAAAGATATTCTTTCAAGGAAAGATTCAGCCGACTTCAATAATTTCTTGTTTAGCCTTGAAAGCGATAAAACGAAGAATTTCAGTTATAGCAGATTAATTGAAAAGGATAAAAAACTCAAATTGTCAATTCTTGTATTTTATGGTGCTCTTGCCTATTACTCTGCTAACCTACTAAAAAAATCCGGGATAGAGGACATTCCATTATATGTACTTTTAAGCGGGACTGCAGCAAAATCTGCAATCATACTTGATTCATCATCACCTGATAATCTTGTTAATTTAGCTTCATTGTTCAAGTATATTTTCGAGAAAGTTTACCAGAAAAAAATTGACAGAGATATTACACTTAAAGTCGCACCAAATCCAAAAGAACTAACTTGCAAAGGTGCTTTAGAAAGTGGTATTACAGAAAGTGTTAATCAGAATACGATTAAATTTTGGTTAGGTGGTATTAATGGAGGTGTTTGGGGAAAAGCTTTAGATAAAGAAAAAGATGTCGAGGCAACTCCAAAATATGAGGATATATTTAAGGATAATAGCGCAAAGGAAAATATAAGCAATTCAATTAAAGATTTTTACAGAGTCCTAGATGAATATGTAGGGAAGGTTAAATTTGAAACTAAATTTTTAATTGAACAGTCAGCTTATACAAAGTTTAAAGATTTAAGGGATGGAGAAATTGAAGCTTTTCTGGAACGAGGTTTAAAGGCTTTTCACAAAAAAAATGAACGTCATGTTGAAGAAACTCTGTTCTTTTACCCATTGGTCGGTATTTTAAATAAATTAACCTATGAACTTTCAAAAATCTAATATTTTCCGCTACTTAAAAATCATTGCTATCTCTATATTCTTTCTTATAAAATGCAATTTTCTATTTGCACAGAAAGACCTTACTGATACTGCAAAGACTTATGAATATTGGACAAAAAGAGGTGTTATTGAAATTGTTTATGCTTACATGAACGATTATATTACCACCGTTACGGACTCTTCGTTACCCAAGGAAAAGATAAAAGATTGTACTAAAGAAAAGAATGGTTTAAACGAATATGAAAAGAAGTTTATCACACCTTTGGAGAAAATAGAAATTGAAGAATTATCATCCAAACTAAATGAAGTTTCCAGTTTTCTAAAAAACAATAATTGGTCAGGTGCTGAGAAAAATGTTTTTCAACCACTATTTAAAAATTTAACCAATAATATGTCTTTGAATGAAGATTTTTTCAAAACAACAAAGCCAATTGGTGGAAAAAGTACTGATATCCCCGGATATTCGAACGAAATGATTAACTGGAATAAGACCGTTAGTAGAATTCTTTCGGATTATAAAGATGATTTAAAGAAACTAAAACCTGAGCCTGAAGAGGAAGACACAAATTCCGGCACTTCAGATCCGACCATTGATCCAGTAAGTGGCGGAGCCTCAAATCAAGCTGTTGCTGAAGGTCAAAATTGGAAATTTGTTCTATTAATAGGTTTCTTATCTTTTCTAATTGGAATGTTCATCACATTTTTTATTATCAAATCAAGAATTTACTATTTGCTTGATGATGATAAAGAAACTTATAAGAATAGCGTCCAACGCGGTTTGTTTTCATTTCTCTCTATGATAAGTCTATTGAAAAAAAGAAAAGATGACTATAAAAATAGAGTTTCAGAGCTTTTGAATAAAATTGAGAAATTAGAAAAGAAACCAAAATCTGAAAATGATACTACCTCTAAAACCAACATAGATAATGTTGAGAATGAACAATTAGCAGTAAATACAGACGATTCATCTAAATCAATTGAATGGGTTATATCAAAAGAGGCTGGTAATAATTCAATATCTTATTTTAGTATTCCTGAAAATGATGGAAGATTTATTATTGAAAAAGGTGAACAAGCCAATGATGGTTCAAAATATTACAAAATTGTCAACCGAACCAGTTCAGATGAAGGTGATTTATTCTATATAAGCGGAACTCAGGACAAGAGGGCTATAAACCGTCTTGACTCTTACTTGAAACCAGTCTGTGATATCGATAACATTATTAATGCTGAAAATGCTTCAAAAATTGAAGTGCTTAAAAACGGCAAAGTAATCAAGATTGCTGACAGTTGGGTAATTGACACAAACCATAAAGTAAAAATTAAACTTGTATAAATATGATTATGCTTCAGGTTCCAACAGATCCTTTAAATAATGCTACATCTGTTATCAGTACTGGTCACAATTTCTGGTTCTATTTTGAAGTAGTCCTCATTATTTGTGTAATTATTTATCAATTTATTCATTCAAGAAAGGTCTTTCTAAGTATTGAGGAATTAAAGGGGATTTTTAACAATCGTATTATTATTAAGAATGGGTTTATTGAAAAAACCAACTTAAGGAAAAAAGACAAATCCCTTGAAGATATTGTTTTCATAGAAGAAGGCGATGAGAATGCAGATGACTTGTTTTCAGATCAGAAAATTGTAAATATTTCAATAGCAGATACAAAAGGTAAAGGAATTATTAAGCGAATTTGTGACGACATAAACAACTATTTATTAAATAATTATGGTGCGACAGTCAATTTTAGCATGATAAAGGACATAGTAGATAGAGAGGTTGATATAAAAGATGAAGAAATTTCGCATTCAATACCCACGCCCTTATATCTGGGCCTTGCAGCAACAATGATTGGGATAATCTTTGGTTTATTCTCAATGCCTGAACTAAATGGCGACCATTTTTCTAAAGGTATTGATGCATTAATTAATGGAGTTAAACTAGCCATGTTTGGAAGTCTTTCCGGATTAGCCTGTACTACTATTTTATCTTCATTTTTTTACAAGAATGCAAAAAAACAAGTACTTAGCGAAAAGAATAAACAAATTTCTTATTTGCAGGCTATGTTACTTCCCGAGCTTTTAAAAGCTGAAGAATCTGGAATTTCTGGTCTAAAAGCAAGCATTGACAGATTTGCAAGAGATACGACTGGAATGGCAACAATCCTTTACAATACAACTTTAAAAACTGAATCGAATCTTAAAATTCAAAATGAAATAATTGTAACTCAAAAAGAAATAATTCAGAAAATTGAAAGTATTGGTGTTACAAGAGTTTCAAAAGCTAATCTTGAATTACTGGAGAAACTTGAGAAAAATATTCAGTCGTTTAATCAGTTTGCCAACTATCTTGAGTTAATGGGGAGGATTTCTGTACAGTTACAGGATTTTGCATCCCGGACAGCTAATATTGACAGCATTACAAGACATATTGAATCCTCATTATCAGAAAATAAGAGGCTAATTGAGTTTTTATCAAGTCATTTTAATAAAATTGAAAATGCAGGGAATGCTGCTCTGAATGCCGTTGATGTTGCAGATTCTCATTTTAGAGATTCAATAGAACGTTTAAAACTCAACACGGAAAGTACACTTGAAAACTTATACAAATCCATAACGGAATCCAGTTCAAAATTTGCTGAGGCGATAGATAACCTGAATACAGAAATCCAAACAAGAACTGAAAAAATAAATCAAAATGCAGCAGACCACGAAAGTAAGCTTTCTGAAATATATAACGAAATAGGGTTTAAACTCAAAACAATTACTGATGAACATATAGGTCAATTAAATTCATCTTTTAAGGAAGCTGTTCCGAGGTTTGATGAATTAAAACATTTAACTGAATTACCTGTCATTAGGGAGCAGTTTACTAATAATCATAATAGTAGGAAATTCATTGAGGTAGTCGAAGGGTTAAATGAATCAGTATTAAAAGTAAAAGAAAATATTAATCAACATAATTTATTAAGCAAATTATCATCTATTGAAGATGCTTTAAAAAGAAAGAAACCAGACCAATCAAAACAAACTAGTGAACCCAAAGAGTCATATAAACCTATTGTGGAAGAAAAGCCAGTTTCAATCTTTGAAGCAATAACCAAATTGTTTAAAAAGTAGTAATATGGAAAGTAGTTCAATTCTTAAAATTAGAGAGTATTTTATTAGTAATATACTCATATTCTTGCTTTTACCCTTACTCACATTCTTTTTAATTTTCATTTCTTACGGAAATGAATTGCACCAGTATTTGAGCAAAAATCCGGAAATGTATTGTTTATATGAATTATCAACCTTAAAAAAAACAGTAAGTCAATCAGCTATTCCTGCTCATATTTCAAGTATTGCATTTGATATGGTTATTTACTCTTATGTGCTGTTTTCAATCTGGTTAATTTTGTTCGCTTATTCTTCTTATCAAAAACTAAAACTAAGAAAGCATAATTTCTTACTAATTTTAATTGAATTTATTATACTCGCTTTCGGATATTATTTTATTTTAAGTCCTGGGTTATCTGTTTATATTCAAATAACAGGTTGGTTATTCTTTTTATTACTGGCAGTAGTGATTACTGTTTATGTTTTATTTTATAATCGAATGAAACATGAAAAAGAATAACATTTTCTGGATTAGTTATTCCGACCTGATGACAAGTTTGTTCTTTATCATGCTTGTGCTTTTTGTATTAGCGATTGGGTATTTAAAGATAAAAGACATCGAAAACCAAAGATTAATCGCAGAATTGAAAAAGTCTCAAGAAGGTTTAATTAAAGAAACAGAGAGACTTGAAAAATTATTAAACCTTGAAAAACAGTTCGAACCGTTAATAAAAGATAATAGTTTTTATTATTTGCCTGCATGTAAAAAGTTCATAGCAAAAGATTTGATGGGCATTGAAATATTTGAACCAAATCAATTTGCAATCAAGCAGGAATATATTTCTACAACTATAGATGTTGGCAATAAAATTAAAAGCTTTCTTAAAAAATTGAATAGCCAGAATCCTGAACTCTCGTATTTGTTAGTTATTGAGGGCAATATGGCTAATACCTTTGACAAACGCATTGATAAAGATGAGAACTATGGTTACCTGATAAGCTATCAGCGAGCTTTATCAGTTTACAAGCTGTGGTTAAGAAATAATATAAATTTCCGTGATTATAATGTTGAGGTCATGCTTTGCGGTAGCGGTTTTAATGGTCTATGCCGTGATGCAATTGAGGAAAATAACAAAAGGTTTTCTATTCAAATCATTCCCAAGGTTTCAAAATAAAGCAGATGAAAGGCTATAAATATTTCATAGTATTTGTTTTAACTCTAATGATAGCATCGTCATTTAATGGTTGTGGTGGTTGTTCTAAGTCTGGTCTCAAGGATAAATCAAATAGAAATTCAAGATCTTCAACTCAGTCAAATGATTTCCGCACAAGTAACTCACAAGGCAAAACCATTGTTAAAATGGAAACCGAATCGGGCGTTAAATATATTTGGATTGAAATAAATGGACTGAGATTAAAATTCATTTTTGATACTGGTGCAAGTAGTATTTGCATTTCAGCCGCTGAAGCTACTGTATTATATAGGCAGGGCACTTTGCGAAAAGAAGATATTCTCGATATTCAATATTTTCAGGATGCGACAGGTAAAGTATCAGCAGGAACAAGAATAAATTTAAGAACAGTAAAAATTGGTAATAGAGTTTTGCAAAACATTGAAGCAACAGTAATTGATAATAATGAAGCGCCTTTGTTGCTTGGACAAAGTGCATTAGAAAAATTTGGCAAGATTTCAATTGACAATAAAAACAATGTTATAATATTCGAATAATGAGAACACTGTCAATAATATGGTTTCTTCTGTTATTCATTCCTATTATTTCGTGTACTTCGAAAAGTGGAAATAATCCATCTCTAAAAAAGGGAAGTACAGTTTCTGGAAAGGTGATTTCTATTATTGATGGAGATACTTATGATGTTTTGCTTCAAGGTAAAAAAACAGTTAGAGTGCGGATGGAGGGTATTGATGCTCCAGAAAAGGGTATGCCTTTCTATCAAAAATCAAAAAAATATCTTTCAGATTTGTGTTTCGGAAGACAGATAAAAATTAAAATTACTGGTGTTGATAATCATGAACGCTTCCTTGCATACTCATTCCTTGAAGATGGGAAGGAACTTAGTCAGGAAATGATTAAAGCTGGATTAGCCTGGCATTTCAAAAAATATAATTCAGACTCAACCCTTTCAAATCTGGAAATTGAAGCCAGAAATATGAAAAAAGGTTTATGGTCTGAGAATAATCCGATGTCTCCATGGACAAATAGAAGCCTTCATAGACAAGGTATTTCGACAAAGGATTCATTTAATATTGTAGAAAATAATAGATAAAATGCCGACATACAAAGCATACACATTTGCAAGCCGCACAAGCCCAGACACAAACCAAAGCTTGCAAAAGAGTATGCTTTTCCCGACTCTGAGAAAAAACAAAAAATCTCCCCTTTCAAAGAAAAATAAAACTTTGCCGACACACAACCCGACAGACAAAAACGGAATGACAGAACTGATTGATTATTATAATGGTATGTCGCTTGACAAGAAAGAAGGCCAGCTTGTAACACGGTATATAAAAAATTGGGCAGATACTACTGAAATCAAGGGTTGTAGCTCGCATCAAACTTCGTATCGGTTTGACAGTGACGTGCTCCGAAGTGCCCAACTTTTCATATACCGAAACCGTTAAGCCCAAGCGTGTAATTTTGTGAAATCAGAACCACCTTGGTTCTTTGAACTACCTCGTGAACTTTAAGGATATGAATAATTTTTCGCCCGCCGGTGGGTATAAGGTTTGTCACAGCCTTTGAACAGCGGTGGCAGTCCGGCACCCTGGTTCCGTTCTTTTGGAATAGAATGGTGATCTGTTCTTTGAGGAAACCTGGCATCACAATCACAGCGGCATTGAACTTATCCGGCGTGCCATGTACGCATCTTCAAAAAAGTAATCAGTTTTAAATCCGGTTGCCGGTTGAATACTGCCAAGGTGTTTAGGTCAAAGGCTGCGCCAAACCATTTCGGAACAGGAGGTTTGTTTTCCGCGTCAACATTAACGCCAGCGCTTAACAACGGCTATATGCCATGGCGGTTTCGGTGGTGGGTGCAGGTCTGATTCCCGCTCGATTTTCTTTGTCGTACCGACAGAAAATCTCCCGCAAATCCGCCACTGCACATAGCCCGAACCGTTGTATGCCATGCTGAAAAAGCCAACGCGCAAATAGGCACATTTGGTTTTTGCCGACCCACAAGCCAAACGCAAAAAAACCAAAAGAGCCTATTTTTTTGCCCACGCTCGGACAGACTAACAAGGAAACGAATGATATTTATATTGAAAAATGAGATAATAGAAATATTTGGGCTATTTTAGCAGCTTAAATTTATGCGGAAATGAACCGAATAAAGGAAGTACTTGAAGAGAAAGGAATTAAGCAAACTTGGTTGGCTGACAAGCTTGGAAAAAGTTACAACATGGTGAACGGCTATGTTAAAAACCGACAACAACCAAGACTTGAAGTATTGACAGAGATTGCAAATATTCTTGATGTGGATATCAAGGAGTTAATTGTTCCCACTAAGAAATAAGTATGGCAGATGTACACGACAAGGCAACCCGTAGCTACAACATGAGCAGAATTAAGGGAACTGACACAAAGCCAGAAATGCTTTTGAGGAAGTATCTCCATGCGCACGGCATAAGATACAGACTGCACAACAAAAACTTGCCAGGAAAACCCGATTTAACGCTTGCTAAATATCATACAGTAATTTTTGTGAACGGTTGTTTCTGGCATGGACATAAAGGATGCAAGTATTTTGTGTTGCCTAAAACAAGAACTGAATGGTGGCGGGATAAAATTGAAGAAACAATAAAAAGGGACATCAAAGCAATGAAGGATTTGAAAGAAAGCGGATGGAACTCAACAGTCATTTGGGAATGTGAGTTAAAACCGGAGAAAAGAAATACAACGCTTGAAAATATTTTGTTTACAATAACTAAAGAAGCTAAAAACTAAATGGCCAAAAAGAAAAAGGAATTCAGATTCATTGACCTGTTTGCCGGAATTGGAGGATTTCATATCGCCATGCATGAGAATGGTGGCAGATGTGTTTTCGCTTCAGAGATTGACAAATTTGCCCGCCAAACTTATGAACATAACTTCATTAAAATTTCCCCAGAGATTTTTGAAAACGGAAATTTTAATGAAGACATAACCGACCCAAAACTTGATTATTCTAAGATTCCTGATTTTGATATTTTATGTGCGGGCTTTCCATGCCAGCCATTTTCACATGCAGGCTTAAAAAAAGGATTTGATGACACAAGAGGAACCTTGTTTTTCAATATCAAAGAAATTGTCAAGTCTAAAATTGAAGCAAACAAACTCAATAAAAAAGTTTCAATACCTAAAATTCTTCTTTTAGAAAATGTCAAAGGTTTTAAAAACCATGACAAGGGTAACACATTCAAAGTTATAAAGCGAACTCTAAACGAATTGGGATATGAAGTTGCCGCTGAAGTTCTGAACAGTAAACACTTTGGCGTTCCTCAAAACAGAGAAAGAATTTTCATAGTAGCATGGTACAAAGATGCAATAAAAAAGACTGACTTTAAATTTCCATTTGGGCTAACCGAAGACAATGAAGTAATTTTTGAAAAAGAGAAACGAGACGAGGAAGCAAAAAGAATTTTCGTTGGTGATATTCTCTTAAAGGATAAAGAATTGGAAAAACTTGAGAAAAAGTATAAGAAGACATATACAATTTCAGAAAAGCTTTGGTCAGGACATAAACGAAGAAGAATTGAACATGCAGAAAAAGGTAATGGCTTTGGCTATTCACTTTTTAATGCCAAATCGCCCTATACAAGTACCATTTCAGCAAGGTACTATAAAGACGGTAGTGAAATTCTCATAGAACAAACAGGAAATAACGGAAGAGCGGACAGACCAAGAAAGCTTCATCCATTTGAGGCAGCCAGGCTGCAAGGCTATCCTATAGATAGTTGGTATGAAATACCCGTTTCGGACAACCAAGCTTACAAACAGTTTGGGAATAGTGTTTCTGTTCCTGTTGTAAAAACTCTCGCAAAAGAAATCATAAGTCAACTTTTATCAATATGACACTTAAAGAATATTTGGAAAGCAAAAATTCCTCATCGTCATTCACTGCAACACAAAGTGATGTTGGAGGAAATATTACGTTTAGTAATTCCGGTAAAAGAGGAACCGTAAAAGAATTTACACTTGGTCTTGATTCTTTTATCACAATCATTAAAGATATTAAGTCGAATATTAATTCCTTTAGGGCTCATAAAAACTATATTGAAAAGGAATGGAGAGACTTAGGTAGTGAATTTTATTCAGATGGACCTGCAAATGCAATGTCCACAGTTCAAACTAAACCATTGTTTACGACAATTAGTAAAATTATTGCTTGGGCCAATTCACCTAAACTAGAAAATATTGATACAGATCAATATATGGAAATAGAAGATGGTCCTCTTGAAAATGCATTTGATAAACTAAACAAATTAGCACAACTATATTTACCAAAAGAAGAATCTGCAAATTCAACAACCCAACAAGAAAATGTTGCCTATAAAGACAAATCAATAAGAGAATTCGCAAAGTATATTTTTACATATTTCTTTGGAAATGATTGGCATGAAATACTTGATTCCACAAAACAAAATGCATCTGTAATCAATGGAGTTAATTTCATTTCGCATGATTTTGACATATTCAAAAGACTAATTGGCGAATTTTCGTCATTACAAACTAAAGAATCTCTTACATCTTCAAACACTATTCGATATTTTGAGGAACCTATTCTTATTGAAAGCAATAAGTTCTATTATTTTACAACTCAATGGAATGGCGAAGGTGACTATAGCCTTTCTTTTTCTAATTTAAAATTCTTTTTTGAGAAGAAATATCCGGAATTTCGCATTAAAAGAAAAGATGGAATTTACTATCTGATAAAACTTGAAAATGTACCCAATGTAAAGTTTGTTATTGAAAATTTCCTTACTGAACTTGAATTTTCCGGATTAAGTTATTCAAACAAATTAATCACAAGATTTACAGCCTCTCTTCTCACCAAACCTTTCGTCATCCTAACTGGTCTTTCCGGTTCCGGTAAAACTAAACTGGCACAGGCTTTTGTGCAGTGGATTTGTCAGGATGAAAGCCAGTACCGCATTATTCCTGTGGGTGCCGACTGGACCAACCGTGAACCCCTTTTGGGTTATCCCAATGCACTGAAACCGGAAGAATATGTAAAGCCCGATAGTGGAGTACTTGACTTAATTATTCAGGCCAACAATCAGCCCGAACTTCCGCATTTTCTGATATTGGATGAAATGAATCTGAGCCATGTGGAACGCTATTTTGCCGACTTTCTGAGTGTAATGGAATCGAAGGAAGAAATTCCGTTGTATGCCGAAGGTACTGTAGACAATGGCGTTCCTTCAAAACTGAAGGTACCATCCAATCTGTTTATCATTGGCACCGTAAATATTGACGAAACCACCAATATGTTCAGCCCTAAAGTATTGGACAGAGCCAACACCATTGAGTTCAGGGTTACACAGGATGAAATGAAAAACTTTCTCAGCAATATCAGAGACATTAACATGGATGCCCTTACCGGCAAAGGAGCCGGTATGGCTAAGAACTTTCTGGAAATGACTGCAAGCAGAGAATTTGCAACCGCTGATATTACCGAAATCAATGCGGCTTTGGTTCAGTTCTTTGGCGAGTTAAAGAAAACCGGAGCAGAATTTGGCTACCGCAGTGCAACAGAAATTCTGCGTTTGATTCATCAGCTTACTGTTTTGGATAATACGCTTACAACCAATCAAAAGATTGACATTGCCGTCATGCAAAAACTGTTGCCCAAGCTGCACGGTTCACGCAGAAAACTATGCCCGGTACTTGAAACATTGGGTTCGTTCTGTATTACCGGTGATTTCAAAATCATTAAAGATGTTTTTGAAAAGGCCGACTTTGATCTCAATGGTGCAAATGTGCTTTATCCGCTATCACTCGAAAAAATAACACGCATGTATCGCGGAGCAATTGACAACGGATTTGCAAGTTTTGCCGAAGCGTAATAAATGAAATCAGTATCAAACATAGAAATTAACCTTGATTCCGTTAAGGACGGTTTGCGGCTCTGGGTAGATGCCCGCAGGCCTGACTCGTTGTTTGATGCGGAAGAAAACGCAAGTGAGCATAATGAAGCCCGGTTTCAACTGGTTGAAGGATGCTTATATGATTTTCAAATAAGCGACCCTGATTTTGTATTGGGTGATGTTGGCGAAAACATCATACAACAGCACAAGCGAACCAAAAATCTGGGAACAATTGCTCCCAATATTTTTGTTGGTACGCTTTCAATTCCACTATTGGAAAAAGAATCCAATCAGGAACGCTGCAAAGTCGAATTAGAGGTTCAATCGATAAAATCCGGTTATCGTGATGATTACCGCGATATGCTGGAACTGATTACCGAAAAATGTACAGACCTTTTATTGCAGGCAAATTCACCGGTTTCGCAACATTTTGAAATTGATTACACCAAAGACAGTCAGACACTTTATCAGAAATTTGCCTTCATTAAGTCAGTAATTGGAACTGACGAGTTTGCCGAAGCTATTCACCGAATTGTGACTGCACCCGTAACAAAATGGACAGAAACCACGGAAGAAAAAGACATTCGCAACGCAAGAAGATTTTCAAACACCAACATTAAAGAAATACTGAAAGGCAGCAAGCGAACTAAGTTGCCTGAAAGTCATTATTTGAGAAGCTATGGCATTGGTACATTGCCGGAACGAATCACAACCATCAGAAAAACAGATTCAGTTGATACTCCTGAGAATCGTTTCATAAAACATGCGCTTGAAAACTTCCTGAAATTTTGCACAGACATAAACAACAAGGCAAAAGAGTTCAGACACAAGAAAATGGAAAACGAGTCAGAATTATTGATTCGTGAACTGGAAGGTCAATTGCATCATACTCTTTTCAAAGACATTTCAAGACCAACAACATTAAAGCTGAACAGTCCGGTGTTGCAGCGAAAAGAAGGTTACCGTGAAGTATTGCGTGTATGGCTCATGTTTGACCTTGCAGCCAAACTTATCTGGAAAGGCGGTGATGATATTTACAGCGGAGGGAAAAAAGATATTGCCACACTTTATGAATATTGGCTATTTTTCAAACTGCTCGATTTGTTTCAATCCATCTTTGATATAGAACCCAAAGACATTTCAGACTTAATAAAAGAAACGCCTGACGGTTTGAATCTGCAAATTAAGCAGGGCAAATTTACTGCACTTCGTGGCGTTTATGACTCAGGAAGTAGAAAACTGAATATTCGTTTTAATTACAACCGCTCATTCAGCGGAAAGAAAACTTATCCCGATTCAGGCAGCTGGACAACCACGTTACGACCTGACTATACACTTTCGTTCTCGCCTTTTGGAATTTCAGAAACCGAAGCGGAAAAACAGGAACTCATAGTTCACGTTCATTTTGATGCGAAATACAAAATTGCCAATCTGACCGATTTTCTGGAGCGGAACACAGACAACGACCTTGACGAAGAAAAAGCAGAAAACAGAAAAGGCATATACAAAAATGCAGACCTGCTTAAGATGCACGCGTACAAAGATGCTATCAGAAGAACAGGTGGTGCTTATGTTTTATACCCTGGTGACAAATCCATCAACCAAAAAGGATTTCATGAAATTATACCGGGACTTGGAGCATTTCCTGTAAAACCATCTAAAACAGACAGTGGTATCGGAGAACTGAAAGCATTTATTCTTGAAATAATTGAACACTTCATAAACCGTGCATCACAGAGGGAAAAAATTGCTTACAGAACTTTTGACATCTATAAAAATCCGCCTGAATCAGAAAATGTTGTAAAAGAACCACTACCGGAACCTTACAACACCAACAGAGACTTAATACCGGACGATACTTTTATTTTGGTGGGTTATTACAACTCACCGGAACAATACAACTGGATTCAACAAAAAGGACTATATAATTTCAGAATGGGTTCAGGAACAGGGTCTCTCATACTTGACAAAGAAACGGTAAGTTCAAAATACTTATTACTTCACACTATAGGTGACACGGACTCCGGTGACTTATGGAAGATTGTCAGCAAAGGACCAAAAGTTTATTCCAAGGCCGACTTAATCAGAAAAGGTTATCCTTCTCCATCACAGGATAACTATCTCGTTATTCAAATAGAACCTGTGACTGACAGTGAATTTGAGAACGTCAGTTGGAATTTCAGAAACCTGGAAAATTATTCGACAGGCAGAGCATCAGCATTTCCGTTTACAACAAGTCTGACAGAACTAATGAAAAATAAAATCAGATAATATGCCAACCCTTCAAAGCCACACACATTGCCAAGCCGCTCAAACCAGCCGCGCCAGCCAAAGCTTGTCAATAAGTGTGTCTTTCCCAACGCACGGACGAAAAGAAAGCACGGGCATACAACATTGTATAAAAGCAATAGCGGGTGAAGTGGTAAAATCAAGGTCTGTGCATTTAAGAAACTTTGGTGGTGGCGGACAAGTAATCGCCTTGAAATCCGCTACTGCTCTTATACTTGACCGTTAGCATGCATAAAATGAAAACATCGATACTTACAGTATTATTCATAACATTGACATCTTCTTTGATTAAATCACAGACAGATTGTCAAAATGCAATTAAAAAGGCAATCGAGGATTTTAATAATTCTGAATACTCCTTTC
>Ga0209717_1000466_pt1 | contig 49398 bp, 38 predicted proteins | sample AD_UKC048_MetaG_FD_184418 | JGI IMG/M metagenome (GOLD analysis project Ga0209717, IMG submission 184418) | Active sludge microbial communities of municipal wastewater-treating anaerobic digesters from USA - AD_UKC048_MetaG (SPAdes) (version 2) | ecosystem: Engineered > Bioreactor > Anaerobic >...
AAACCACATAAAAAATATATCATGAGTGTTTTAGTCAATAAAGATTCTAAAATAATTGTTCAAGGATTTACAGGAAGTGAAGGAACTTTTCACGCCTCTCAAATGATTGAGTACGGTACAAATGTAGTTGGAGGAGTTACTCCTGGAAAAGGGGGAACAACACATTTAGATCGTCCAGTTTTCAATACCGTTAAAGATGCCGTAGATCAAGCAGGTGCTGATACGACTATTATTTTTGTACCACCAGCTTTTGCTGCAGATGCCATTATGGAAGCTGCCGATGCAGGAATCAAAGTAATTATTGCCATCACCGAAGGAATTCCTGTGGCTGATATGATTAAAGCCAATAACTATATTAAAAGTAGAAATTGTAGATTAATTGGTCCAAACTGTCCGGGTGTTATCACTCCAGGTGAAGCCAAAGTAGGGATTATGCCAGGTTTTGTTTTCAAAAAAGGAACTGTAGGAATTGTTTCTAAATCAGGAACGTTGACTTATGAAGCAGCTGATCAAGTTGTAAAACAAGGATTGGGAATAACTACAGCAATCGGTATTGGTGGAGATCCAATTATTGGAACTACTACAAAAGAAGCTATCGAATTGTTTATGAATGATCCTGAAACAGAATGTATTGTGATGATTGGTGAAATTGGAGGTCAATTAGAAGCGGATGCTGCTAAATGGATTAAAGCTGATGGGAATCGTAAACCTGTCATTGGATTTATTGCTGGTGAAACTGCTCCAAAAGGAAGAACAATGGGTCACGCCGGTGCAATTGTTGGTGGTGCCGATGATACAGCCGAAGCCAAAAAACGCATCATGAGAGAATGTGGAATCCACGTGGTTGACTCTCCAGCCGAAATTGGAAAAAAAGTAAAAGAAGTATTGGGTTAAATTTCAATATTTTAAATAATAAATTCCAAAATGCCTCACTAATTTGGTGAGGCATTTTAATTAATAAATAAAAAATGTACAAAGAATTAAAAAAAATCAAAGTCAAAAATCAGTTTACTTTTTCAGTTGATGATAGTTTAGAAGAAGTTTGTAATGCACCCGAAGCTGGAAGCGGAATCTTCCTGGTTTATGCAGTTGAAGGAGAAGAAAAAGAATTGATTATGGTAGGTTCTACCGGAACGATTCAAAATGACGGAACTTTGAAAATTAAAAATGGTGGATTGTTTGACAAAATCGTAAACGGTCATCAATTTGCCAAAACGGGACGTAAATATTCTTGGCCAGCACAAATGAAGTTGGAAAACATCACTAGATTAGAAGTGGCTTGGTACGAAACTTTCAATGATAAAAACAAAGTAATCCCAACTTTCTTGGAAGGACAAATGTTGCAAAATTTCTTGGATGAAAACGGAAAATTGCCAAGATGGAATGTAGCTTTTTAAATTACTAAGCTTAAATAATTGAAATGCCCACAATTCGTTGGGCATTTTTTTTGGCACGAAATACATTATGCTTATATTTGAAATTCAATTAGAAATAAAAAAATAAATTACAATATGAAATTACTCGAAGGAAAAGTAGCTATCATCACTGGCGCAAGTCGCGGAATTGGAAAAGGAATCGCCGAAGTTTTTGCTAAACACGGAGCAAACGTAGCTTTTACCTACAGTTCATCTGTAGAATCGGCTCAAGCTTTAGAAAATGAATTGAATGCAATGGGTATCAAAGCCAAAGGGTATAAATCGAATGCTGCCGATTTTAACGAAGCGCAAACTTTTGTTGATGCCGTTTTGGCTGAATTTGGAACAGTAGATATTTTAATAAACAACGCCGGAATTACCAAAGATAATTTGTTGATGCGAATGTCCGAAGCTGATTTTGACCAAGTAATCAACGTGAATTTGAAATCGGTTTTCAATATGACTAAAGCCATTCAGAAAACATTTTTGAAACAGCGTGCCGGTTCTATCATCAATATTAGTTCGGTTGTAGGAGTTTCTGGAAACGCTGGTCAAACCAATTATGCAGCTTCAAAAGCAGGTGCAATCGGGTTTACAAAATCAGTAGCATTAGAATTAGGTTCAAGAAATATTCGTTGCAATGCCATCGCTCCTGGATTTATCGAAACCGAAATGACAGCTAAACTAAGTGAAGATGTTGTCAAAGGGTGGAGAGAAGGAATCCCTTTGAAACGTGGCGGAACTACTGAAGATGTTGCCAATGCTTGTCTTTTCTTGGCATCCGATATGAGCGCATACATTACCGGACAAGTCTTGAATGTTTGTGGAGGAATGCTAACTTAAAAAAGTTTGTTGTTAATGGTTTGTTGTTTATTGTTATACAACCATAAACTATAAACCGCAAACTATAAACAAAAATAAATATGACTACAAACACCATTCTATTATTATTGCTTTCTTTACTAATAGCAGGCGGTTTGTCGTTTTTTCAATATTATTACAAAGCCAAAGCCAAGTCGAGAGTAAACTTGGTTTTGGCTTTTTTGCGGTTTTTATCCATTTTCGGGATTTTGTTGTTGTTGATTAATCCAATAATGAGTCGAAAAACGTTGGAAACCATCAAAACTCCTTTGCCCATTGTGATGGACAATTCTAGTTCTATTGTTGATTTGAAAGCCAAAGAAACGGCTTTGGAATTGTATAAAAAACTCTTTCAAAACAAAGACTTACAAGAGAAATTCGATGTGCAATCCTATCAGTTTGATAGCGAATTTCAGAATTCTGACAGTTTCAGTTTCAAAGGAACTCAAACCAATTTGGACGAAGTGGGAAAAAGTTTAAAAAGCATTTATAAAAACACCTCTTTCCCAACGGTTTTAATTACGGATGGAAATCAAACTTCCGGAAATGATTATGTCTATTCTTTTGATGCCAATAACAAAGTTTATCCAATAATTGTTGGAGATACAACGACATTTTTGGATATAAAAGTAAGCCAGTTGAATGTCAATAAATATGCTTTTCATAAGAATAAATTTCCCGTGGAAGTCTTTTTGAACTATTCTGGGAATAAAAATGTAACTGCCAATTTTAGTATTTCGCAAGGGAATTCAGTTTTGAGCAAACAAAATGTTTCTTTTTCATCTTCCAAAAAATCAGTGATTTTGAATGTTTTGCTTCCTGCCGACAAAGTAGGATTACAAGTTTTTAAAGCCACAATTTCGTCTAATGAAAAAGAAAAAAACACCTATAATAACACCAATAATTTTGCCGTTGAAATCATTGACCAAAAGACAAATGTAGCAATAATTTCAGCCATAAATCATCCCGATATCGGCACTTTGAAACGAGCTATTGAATCTAATGCACAGCGAAAAGTAACTATCGTTAAACCAAATTCAATCAATTCATTACAAGATTTCAATATTTTAATTTTGTACCAACCAACGAACGAATTTAAGTTAGTTTTTGAGAAGAATAAATTAGCTGGAATCAACACTTTTATTGTTACGGGAAACAGTACCGATTTCAATTTTTTGAACCAACAACAAACTAATTTAGTTTTCAAAATGAGCGGTCAAAAAGAAGATTATTTAGCCGAATTCAATTCGCAATTTAATCTTTTTGCGATTGATAATATTGGTTTCGAAAATTTTCCGCCATTGCAAAATCCTTTTGGAACGGTAACTACAAATGGAACGGTTTCAACTTTGCTTTCGTCTAAAATTAGAAATATAGATACCAATGCTCCTTTATTGGCTTTTGCCGAAAATCAAGGCAAACGTTCGGCTTTTTTGTTAGGAGAAAACAGTTGGAAATGGCGGATGCAAAGTCATGTAGAGAATCAATCTTTTGAAAAATTTGATGTTTTCGTGGACAAAATAATACAGTTTTTGGCTTCGAATGATGCCAAGAAATCGTTGGTGGTTAATCACGAAAGTTTCTATAATTCGGGTGAAGCTATTGAAATTTCGGCACAGTATTTTAATAAAAACTACGAATTTGATGAGAAGGCGCGTTTGACAATTTCAGTGACCAATGCGAAAACCAAGCAAACCAAAAACTACGATTTGTTGAAAAGTAATAATTTCTTTAAAGTTAATCTTGACGGTCTATTGGCTGGAGGATATAATTTTTCAGTAAAAGAATTGAATTCAAGAACAAGCCATTCGGGACATTTTGAAATTCTAGATTTTGACATCGAAAAACAATTCGTCAATCCTGATGTAGAAAAATTAAATCAATTAGCTACCCAAACTCAAGGAATCATATCTTATCCAAATCAGGTTGACGCATTAATCAAATCACTTTTGGAAAACGAAAATTACAAAGCCATCCAAAAAGAAATTGTTGCCAAAACTCCTTTGATTGATTGGGTTTGGTTATTGGTTTTGATTGCCATTTCACTGGCCTCGGAATGGTTTATCAGGAAATATAATGGTATGTTGTAAGTTATCTATGAAATGTTTTCCTTTTGATTACATGAAATTTTAGGCGCAAAAAATCATACCACTGAGCTATTAAAAGAACAAATACGGCGATAAAAAGTGTTTTCATTTCGAAAAATTGATAGCTAATTCCACCAGAAAAACAGCCCAGAAAAAAGAAAGTAATGATTGATAATCGCAAAAAGATACTGGTCCTTAGTTTTTTTACTTCTTCGGGTTTTTTATAAAAAAATAATTGTGATAATTCGATTCCTAAATCTGTAAAAAGTCCAGTTAAATGAGTAGTTCTAACCGTTGCTTTTGAAATATTGGTTACCAAAGAATTCTGAATTCCCATAGAAAGGAGCATAAAAAAAGCCGTCAATTTTCCGTCTAAATTGAATAAACCAGTAGTGGTTCCGAAAATACCAACTGTAATTAAAATGACCATTTCCAGCGTAATTGGGAAAATGTGTGATAAATCGGGACTTTTTAGCGAAATTAACTCCTGTAAAAAACTAGAAAGAAAGGAGCCTAACAGAAAAAAAAGGGTAAAAATAAAAAAGGTGGCGGCAGTTGCATAATCGTGTCTCATTATCTCTTCGGCAAAAAATGCAAAGTGACCTGTTACATTTGTTGTCAAAGTTTTTAGGGCTAAAACGCCAGTAATATTGACCAATCCTGCAACAAATGACAGCAAAATTGCCAATCTCAAATCGTGTGCAAAAGTCCTAAATTTACCTTTGTGGCGAAACATAGTGTTTTTTATTGTTAGATTCAAGTTGTGAAAATTGCTTGAATACGAGTTGGTTAATTGGTGTAAAAATACGCCATTTTTAGTTAATCGTTTTTAGTAAAAGTAATTTTGTCTTGTTAAATAAACTATTTTGTAAATTAATATTAACTTAATTCTCCACAGCCTTGACTTGAATTTTAATAAAAAACGATATTTTTACAATTAAATATTCCTTCAAAAAACATATAGTATCTAAATATGAAAAAATACTGGTCAATTTTATTACTGTTTATTGTGTCATTAGGTTATTCTCAAAATTGGAAAACTAATTTTGAAGAAGCAAAACTAGAAGCACTTAAGGAAAATAAAAATATTCTACTAGTATTTTCGGGATCGGATTGGTGCGCACCTTGCATTAAATTAGATAATATTGTCTGGAAATCCGAAGCTTTCAAAGCGGAATCTGATAAATATTGGGTAATTTACAAAGCTGATTTTCCAAAGAAAAAGGCAAATCAATTGCCAGCAGAACTTACTGAAAACAATAATAAATTAGCTGAGAAGTACAACAAAAATGGTAGTTTTCCTCTAGTCATTCTTTTGGACAAAACTGCAAAAGTAATTGGGATGACAGGTTTTAAGAATGTTTCAGCCGTTGATTACATTCAAATTATTCATTCATTGGAGAAATAATGAAAAAAATTGTAACACTCATTTTTTTAATAATCTCATTTGTTTCTGGTGCACAAATCATTCACAAAAAGAAGCTTTCAATGCTCGGCAGTCCTTTTGAAGTGACTGTAGTTTGTAAAGATACCGTTCAAGGAAATTATTTTACCGACTTGGCTGTAGCTGAAGTAAAACGCATCGAAAATTTAATATCAGATTGGATTCCAACTACACAAATATCAAGTGTAAATCAAAATGCAGGAATCAAACCTGTTAAAGTTGATAAGGAAGTTTTTGACTTAGTGAAACGCGCCATTAAAATATCAGAAATAACTTCTGGAGCATTTGATATTTCGTATGCATCAATGGATAAAATTTGGAAGTTTGATGGCAGTATGAAGGAAATGCCAACGGAAGAAGCAATCAAGAAATCGATCTCTAAAATTGGATACAAAAACATCATTTTGGATTCAAAAGAACAAACTATTTTTTTGAAAATGGAAGGAATGAAAGTGGGACTTGGCGGCATTGGTCAAGGGTATATCGCCGACAAAGTCAAAGAATTGCTTTTTACAAAAGGGTGTACTTCTGGCATTGTAAATGTTTCTGGTGACATTAACGCTTGGGGAAAACAACCCGATGGAAAACTTTGGACAATTGGAATTGTAAATCCAATGAATAAAAATAAAATCTTTGCTACTTTTCCACTCGAAAATAGTGCTGTTGAAACTTCGGGCAGTTATGAAAAATATGTTGTTTTTAATGATATTCGCTATTCACACATCATCGATCCACGAACTGGTTATCCTGCAAAAGGTGTAGTGAGTGTCTCTGTTTTTGCAAAACAAACCGAAATCGCCGACGCTTTAGCAACAGGGATTTTTGTATTGGGAGTAGAAGTAGGCATGGATTTAGTAGAACAATTGAAAGGTATTGAATGTATTATGGTAGATGATAAAGGTGCTATTCATTCATCAAAAGGAATTGACATTAAAAAATTTAAATAAAATGGCAAAAAAAATAATTTTAGGAATACTGCTTGGATTGATTTTTCAATCTTGTAATGCGGTAAAAGAATATGAAAAAGTCGCTATAAATGATCCCGATATGAAGCTTTCGGCAAGAACTTCGGAGCGTTATGAAACTACTTTTCAGGTGTACAGAGAGGCAGCAGCTGGCGCCAATGGTGGTAAATCAGGTGGTGGTTGTGGATGTAATTAATATGATTAAGATGAAAAAAATAGTAATTGCATTGAGTTTATTCAGCGGTATAATTTCTTCTGCACAAGAAAAAGATTCCACGCTTGTTTTTAAAAAGCGTGTTTTAGAAAGTGTAGAAGTTGATTTTTTGTTAAGTTATTACAACCAAGATGGATCAAAATCAGCAGTTTCAGGAGGAATAGGTTCTGAGGAACTGACTGATATTGCTACCAATATTGTAGTGGCAATGCCCCTAAACGATGATGCTGTTTTAACAGTTGATTTGGGTATTTCGGCTTATTCTTCGGCCTCGTCAAGTAATATTAATCCTTATGACAATGGCGGAAAACCAACTCCTTGGCAGGCTTCGTCTGGAGCTTCCCAAAGTGATCAGTTGACATCTGTGACTGCAAATTATGCACACAGTAGTGATTCTCGTAATTTTATTTGGAATGCCGATGTTTCATTTTCGAATGAATACGATTATAATTCTGTTGGAATTGGAGGTGGAATTGCTTATCTTTTTAATGATAAAAATTCAGAAATCAGTTTAAAAGGGAACGCGTATTTGGATAAATGGAACCCAATTTATCCAAAAGAATTAAATGATTATGAAAAATATGGTGCAAACTCGATTAATGGAACTATTTGGGATCAAAACGGTCAAGCCACAATCAATTATTCACCAACAGCTTTTAAAACCATAAGTTCAGTAAATAGAAATTCGTATTCTGCATCAGTTGGATTTTCGCAAGTAATTTCAAAAAAATTACAGTTTTCGGTTTTCTTTGACGTTTTGCAACAGCAAGGTTTGTTGTCCACTCCGTATCACCGAATTTATTTTGCCGATAAAGCTAATTATTACATTGGTCAAGCCCAATATATTCCAAATTACGAGAGTGAAAGCAATGCTGGAGTTTACAAATTGGCCGATGATATCGAAAGATTACCCGACAGCCGATTTAAATTACCCATTGGAGCCCGTTTGAATTATTACATCAATGAGCGATTTGTTTTGCGTACGTATTACCGTTTTTATTCGGATAATTGGGATATTCAATCCCACACAGCTTCTATTGAGTTGCCAATTAAAGTATCTGATAGATTTACTGTTTTCCCAATGTATCGTTTTTACACTCAAACCCAATCCAAATATTATGCGCCTTATGAAACGCATTTATCAACCGAAAAATATTATACATCCGATGCCGATTTGAGTACCTTTGATGCAAATCAATACGGTTTTGGGGTGAATTACACCGATATTTTTACAGGTGCCAAAATCTGGAAATTTGGTTTAAAGAATATCGATTTCAGATTCAATCGTTATCAGCGAAGCGATAATTTAGAAGCCAATATTGCTACCATTGGATTCAAGTTTGTAATGCAATAAAAAATGAAAATTTTAATAGTAGAAGACGAAATAGGGATTGCCAATTTTCTTCAACAAGGTTTGGAGGAAGAGGGCTATACAGTTTTGGTAGCAAACGATGGCAAAACCGGTCTTGAATTGGCTTTAAGCCAAAAAGTAAATATCATTCTTTTGGATTGGATTTTACCAAAAATGACTGGAATTGAAGTATGTAAATCCATTCGAAAAACCGATACCACAACTCCCATTATTTTTTTAACAGCAAAGGATACCGTTCAAGAAACTATTGAAGGACTAAAAGCTGGTGCCAATGATTATATCAAAAAACCATTTAGTTTTGATGAATTAGTCGAACGCATAAAAATTCATTTCAGAAATCAAACGGAGCCAGAAACATTAAAACTAGGACCTATTGAAATTCAACTCACAAAACATCTTGTCGAAGTGGATGGGAATGAAGCGAACTTGACGCAACGCGAATACGAATTGCTGTGTTATTTGGTTCGAAATAAAGGGAAGGTTTGTACCCGAACCCAAATTATTGAAGACGTTTGGGACATTCATTTCGAATATGATACTGGAGTTATTGATGTTTTTATGAATGCTATTCGTAAAAAACTGAACTTAAAAATTGATAAAGATTATATAAAAACCATTCGTGGAGTAGGCTATATTGCTAATGATTTAAATTAATTATATGTTTTCGTTTTCTTTCAAAGATCGGATTGCTTTACATTACATCATTAGCACGGGATTATTGATTTCGGTGGTTTTTTTTGTGATTTATCAAATCATTGATCACAGTGTAAACACACATATCAATGAGGATATAATGGACGAAGTTTCCAAACATTTAGAGGAAATTGAAATTGATCCCAACGATACTTATTTAATTCAAGTGGATCAATGGAGAGCTCGAGAACATAATACCGTTAATGTAAATCCGGTTTTTGTCCAGTTTTTTGACATTAACAACCAATTGATAGACAAATCTCCTAATCTAAAAGGGCTGCAACTCAAAATGTATGCTACTAAATTAGACAATAAATTTATTGACACTTACTTGAATAAAAAACCCATTAGGCAAATTCAAGTGCCGCTTTTGGATAAAAATAAAGTTATCGGTTATTTGTTTATAGCGATGTCTTTGGATGATGCGACAATGATTTTAAAGAATTTGCAAGACACGCTCTTGATTTTTTTTTCAATAATATTGTTAGTTCTTTTCTTGATTGCCAGATTGATAGCGGGAAGAAGTATTAAACCCGTAACTTTAATTACAGAAACTTCAAGCCGAATTACCAAAGACAATCTTAAAGAACGGATTCCTTTGCCACAAAACAAAGATGAACTCTATGTGCTTTCTAAAACCATTAATGATTTATTGTATCGCATCGAAAATGCGGTGGAAAGAGAAAAACAATTCACTTCAGATGCTTCTCACGAGCTTAGAACGCCATTGACCATTTTAAAAGGAACTTTGGAAGTTTTGATTCGAAAACCAAGAACGCAGTCTGAATATGAAGACAAAATTAAATATGGAATTTCTGAAGTCAATCGATTGAATAATCTGGTGGATCAATTGCTACTATTAGCTCGATTCGAAAATCAAATTCAAAGTGTAAAAATTGAAAAAGTATATTTGAATGCACTAATCTTAGATATTTTGACACGATATTCCTTGAAAATCAATGCTAAAAAAATTAGTGTTGATCATCCTTTTTCAAAAGACTATTATGTTGAATCCGACAATTATTTGGTTTCTATTATCATTAGTAACATTATCAGTAATGCCATAAAATATTCAAGTGAAAATGGTAGTATTTCGATAGTGCTTTCACAAAAAGAAAACACTACAATTTGTACCATTTCGGATAGTGGAATTGGTATTCCAAAAGATGATCTGAACAAAATTATGAATCCTTTCTTTCGTTCAAACCCAACGCAACATCCTGAAATTAAAGGCTCAGGACTTGGTCTGTCCATTGTTTCTAGAATATCAGGATTGTTAAATATCCAATTCGGAATTCAAAGCGAAATCAATAAAGGCACTACTGTAACTTTAAGTTTTCAGAGAATGTAACTTAAGCCATTCTTAATATTTCAAGCTATTTATCTTACTATCTTTGTACGGTAAATTAGAAATTAAATGCTCGAAAAAATTATTGCTTTTAGCTTAAGAAATAAACTAATTATTTTACTTTTCACACTTTTGGTTATTGGATATGGGCTTTTTTCCATTACCCAAATTTCCATTGGCGCAGTTCCGGATGTTACCAATAATCAGGTACAAGTAATTACAACTTCTCGAAATCTTTCGACCCAAGATATCGAACAATTTATTACTTATCCTGTCGAAATTGAAATGGCCAATTTGCCTGGTGTACAAGAAATTCGTTCCATATCAAAATTCGGATTATCGGTAGTAACCATTGTTTTTGATGATGATTTAGGAACGTATCTTCCTCGCCAACTCATTGCTGAAAAAATCAAAGCCGCTTCCGAAAAAATTCCCCAAGGTTTTGGAACTCCCGAAATGGGACCAATTACCACAGGTTTGGGCGAAATTTATCAATATACGTTAGAAGTAAAACCCGAATTTAAATCTCAATATTCTGTAACCGATTTGAGAACCATTCAAGATTGGGTTGTGAAAAGACAATTGTCAGGTATCAAAGGCGTTGTAGAAATTAATACTTGGGGAGGTTATCTCAAACAATACGAAATCGCCATCGTTCCTTCTAGTTTAAAAGCAATGAACATCACGACTTTGGACGTGTTCAATGCTTTGGAAAAAAACAACAGTATTGCTGGTGGAGCTTACATCGAAAAAACAAATCAAAGTTATTTTATTCGTGCCGAAGGAAAGGTGAAATCCATTCAAGACATCGAAAATATTGTAGTCACAAATACGAATGGTTTGCCTGTTTATGTTAAAAATGTGGCACAAGTTCGTTATGGAAATGCCAATCGTTTTGGTGCGATAACGGGCAATGGCGAAGGCGAAAAAGTTTTGGGACAAGTAATGATGCTCAAAGGAGGAAATTCAAAACAAGTAATCACGGATGTAAAAAATAGAGTTACCGAAATTCAAAAACGATTACCGAAAGGCGTTTACATCAACGGCTTTTTAGAACGTAGCGAATTGGTTGGAAAAACCACATTCACCGTTGCCGAGAATTTGATTTTAGGCTGTTTAATAGTGATTTTTGTTGTAGTTTTATTGTTAGGAAATTGGCGTTCGGGTTTGGTAGTGGCTTCCGTGATTCCGTTGTGTTTGCTTTTTGCCATTTCGCTGATGAATATTTTTGGAATTGATGCCAACTTGATGAGTTTGGGTGCAATCGATTTTGGGATTATCATTGACGGAGCCGTAATTATAGTCGAGTTCATAGCCTTTCAAATTGCACACAAATCCAAAAGTTTAGAAAATTTATCGAATCAAGATCGCCAAATAGAGATTGACCAAATCACTTATAAAAGCGCTTCCAAAATGATGAATTCGGCTATTTTTGGACAGTTAATTATTCTGATTGTTTTTATCCCAATTCTGTCATTAACCGGCATTGAAGGCAAGATGTTTAAACCAATGGGAATGACGTTTAGTTTTGCTTTGGTGGGAGCGATGCTGTTTTGTTTTACTTATGTTCCTGTAGTTTCTTCATTGTTTTTAAAACCAAAAGAAGAAAATCCAAATTCCATTTCCAATCGATTGATTCAAATAATGCAATCTTGGTATATTCCCGTAATTACTTGGGCTTTGGCCAATACCAAAAAGGTAATGTATGCCGCATTAGGATTATTGGTTGGTGCTATGGCTTTGTTTGCGACGATGGGAGGAGAGTTTATTCCAACATTGGACGAAGGCGATTTTGTCATTCAACCGGTTTTAAAAACTGGAACATCACTGTCAAAAACGATTGCCACAACAACAAAAATTGAAAAAATTATCCTCAAAAACTTTCCTGAAGTGGAGCAGGTCGTGAGCAGAATCGGTGCTGCCGAAGTGCCAACCGACCCAATGAGTATGGAGGAAAGCGACGTTATTGTTAAGTTGAAACCAAAATCTGAATGGGTTTCGGCTTCCAGTAAAGATGAATTAGCGGATAAAATAAAAACGGCTATTGTTCAACAAATCCCCAATATGGATATCGAGTTTACACAACCTATCGAAATGCGTTTCAACGAATTGATTTCGGGAACACGTTCGGATGTGGCGGTGAAGATTTTTGGAGAGGATTTGGAAGTATTGGCGCACAAAGCCATTGAAATCAAAAAAGCCATTCAAAATATCGAAGGAGCATCGGACGTGATTATAGAAAAAACGGAAGGATTACCCCAAATGGCAGTTAGTTATGATCGTTCTAAAATTGCTCGCTACGGTTTGAATATTGCCGATTTGAATGAAATAATTGCACTTGGTTTTGCGGGAAAAGCTGTTGGAAATGTATTCGAAGGTGAAAAACGTTTTGATATGGTTATTCGTTTGGACAAAACCAATCGTCGAGATATTGAAGATTTGCGAAATTTATATGTTTCGGTTCCCAATGGAGCTCAAATTCCGTTGAGCGAATTGGCAAGTATCGAATATACCGAAGGACCAGCAAAAATTTCAAGAGACAATACCAATCGAAGAATTGTGGTGGGGATTAACGTGAGAAATCGAGATTTGCAAAGTGTTGTTCTTGATATTCAGAATATTGTAGAGAATAAAATAAAATTACCGGTTGGGTATTCTGTAAGTTATGGAGGTCAATTTGAAAACCTTCAAAGTGCTAAAGCACGTTTGGCAATTGCCGTTCCAATAGCTTTGTTCTTGATATTTATTTTGTTGTATTTTGCTTTTAGCAGCGTCAAAGAAGCCTTGATGGTGTATTCTGCGATTCCGCTTTCGGCAGTGGGAGGCGTGTTGTTTTTATGGTTGCGAGATTTACCGTTTAGTATCTCGGCAGGAGTTGGTTTTATTGCACTTTTCGGAATTGCGGTGCTCAATGGGATTGTGTTGATAGAACATTTTAAAGAATTAAAACACAGCGGAATGGAAGATATGGACGAATTGATTTTGAAAGGAACAACCGACAGATTACGTCCCGTGATATTGACTGCTGCTGCTGCTGCATTGGGATTTCTGCCCATGGCTATTTCATCATCGGCTGGGGCAGAAGTGCAACGTCCGTTGGCAACGGTGGTTATCGGTGGTTTGATTACCGCAACGATTCTGACTATGGTGGTTTTACCTATTTTGTACAAAGTTTTTGATGGAAAAGAATTCAAGAAAGCTAAATTTAAAATTCATAAAAACAAAACCTTTCTTATTCTTGGATTGTTGTTTACTTCATTTGCTTTTTCTCAAAATACAAGTTCAAATAGTGAACTCGACTCTTTGATAGCCAAAGCATTCGAAAATAGTAAAGGAATAAAAGCGGCTCAATTGCAAGTTGATAAATCGAAAGCAAACATCAATAATGCCTATTCGTTTGATAAAACCAATATTTATTACAGTTATGACCAAAATAATTTGGCCGTAAATAACGAACCTTTGAAGGTTTTTGGCATCCAACAACGTTTTGCTTTTCCAACGGTTTATGGAGCGCAAAAAAATGCCTTTACTGCCGAATACGAGAAAGAAAAGAGCAGTTTTGAAATTCAAAAAAACAGACTGACTCTCCAAGTTTCCAATGCGTATTATCATATTGTGTATTTGCAACATCAAGAAAAATTGTATCGTTATTTGGATAGTTTGTACCAAAATTTCTCCAAAGCCAGCGACCGAAAATTCGAATTGGGAGAAACCAATTATCTCGAAAAGATTACGGCTCAAGCCAAATTCAGAAAGATAAGCACCTCGCTTTCCCAAATTGAAAATGACAAAAAAGCACAGTATGAAATCTTGCAATCCTTGGTTCAATCCGAAGAAAAATTAGTAATCACAAATAGTCAAATCGAACCTATTAGTAACATAACAAACGAAACAAGTAAGTTGTTATATTCGTCTTATTTAGAAAGTGTTACGAAAAATTATAAAAATCAAATTAGTTTGCAAAAACAACATTGGTTGCCCGATTTAAACCTAGATTATTTTCAAGGAAAAAATAGCGGTTTATCCCAATCTTTATATGGTTTTCAGGTTGGAGTTGGAATTCCACTGTTTTATTTTGGCAACAAAGCCAAATCAAAAGTGGCCCAATTGGAATTGCAATCTTGGGAACAGCAAAAACAAAACGAAGAACAAAAAATCGACAAATACATCAGTCAAAAAATAAATGAATTGGCCAAATACCAAGAAGCCATCAATTATTACGACCAATACGGAAAAAAACTATCGGAAGAAATCATCAAAGTGGGAAATCGTAGTTACCAACAAGGCGAAATAGATTTCTTTCAATACATTATAAGCTTAGAAAACGCAACAACCATTCAGGTGGATTATTTAGACAATGTGCTGCAATTCAATAAAACCCAACTGGATTTACAATACCTTAATTTTTAATATGTTACCAATGAAAAAAATCATATATAGCCTCGTTTTAATTTCACTTTTATTTTCCTGTAAAGATGTTAAAACTGAAGAACCAATAACAAAAGATGGCGGATTAACAACTGTTACAAAAACACAGTTTCAATCCTCGGGAATGGAAATTGCAAGTCCGGTTGAACAGGATTTTGATGTTGTCATCAATACTTCAGGGAGAATTGATGTGCCACCTCAAAATAGGGCACAAGTGACTTCGTTTATTGGTGGATATGTCAAATCGACTACGCTTTTGGTTGGTGATAAAGTGACCAAAGGTCAAGCACTTTTAACCTTGGAAAACACGGAATATCTTGACATTCAAAAAGACTATCTCGAAGTGGCTGAACAAATTAAATTCTTGAAATCGGAATTTGAGAGACAAAAATCACTTTATGACGAGAAAATCACTTCTCAAAAGAATTATCTCAAAGCGGAAAGCGATTATCGAAAAACATTTGGAATGTATCAAAGTTTAAGAGCTAAATTGCAATTGTTGAACATCAATCCAAGCAATGTCGAAAAAGGTAAATTAACTTCAGTTGTTACTATTTATGCACCAATTACAGGAGATATTGTCATTATGAATGCCAATGTTGGAATGCCAGTTGCGCCGTCTGACGTGATGTTAGAAATAGTAGATACCAATCATTTGCATTTGGAATTAGCAGTATTTGAAAAGGATATCTTGAAGGTGAAAGTGGGTCAGAAAATTACTTTTACCGTTCCTGAAGCTACCAAAGAGGTTTTTAATGCAGAAGTACATTTGGTTGGAAAATCAATTGAAGGAAATGATAGAACCATCAATGTTCACGGACATTTAGACGACAGTATTAAACAAAAATTACTTACAGGAATGTTTGTGGAAGCCAAGATAAAGATTAATTCGAAAAAAGGACTTTCGATACCTGCGGATGCATTAATCTCTGAAAACAACAAAAATTTCGTACTTTTATTGGACAACGACAAAAACAACATTTTTTCCTTTAAAAAAGTGGCTGTAACAGTGGGTGAAAAGTCTGAAAAAGTGGTCGAAATTATTCCTGATAATCAAATAAATGCTACTTCAAAAATACTAGTAAAAGGTGTTTTTGATTTGGCAAATTAAAACATAACATTATGGATTTAAATAAATTAAAAGGGCAATTGCAAACCGAAGTTGATACAGCATTTTTGTATGAAAGTATTGCAGCCATACAATCGGATGAAAATTTGACTAGGGTTTTACAAAGTTTAGCCAAAATTGAAAAGGGACATGCAAAACATATGTTGGACAAGGTTCGAGAGTTTGAACCGAATCATGTTATGCCTTTGCCTTCATCAAGAGCCAAATTTCAATTGAAACTGGGGAAACTTTTTGGTTATAATTCCATCATTAGTAGTTTGTCGAATGTGGAAAAACAATTTGCAGTAAACGCTATCAAAAACAAAATCGAAAAAGGGGAGAAGCCTAATGGTTTTGAACACAATCACCTCAATATTATTGAAGCCGTAAACAATAATGCAGCCTTGAATGTTTCTGGCGGATTGTTGTCTAAATTCGAAAGTCGCCACAAATCCGTTGGAGGAAATGCCTTGCGTGCGGCGGTTTTGGGTTCGAATGATGGCTTGGTTTCTAATATGAGTTTGGTAATGGGAGTTGCTGGTGCAGCAGTTTCCAATGACACTATTTTGTTAACAGGAATTGCAGGATTGATGGCTGGTGCCATTTCGATGGCTTTGGGCGAATGGCTTTCGGTGCAAAGTTCAAGAGAATTAAACCAACGTCAAATCGATTTAGAAACTGAAGAATTGGAAGGGTCACCCGAAGAAGAAAAAAAGGAATTAGTCTTGTTGTACCAAGCCAAAGGAATGAACGCGGTCGAAGCACAAAAATTAGCCGAAAAAGCCTTTGAAAATCCAGACACGGCCATCGATGCTATCATCACTGAAGAATTGGGAATCGACAAAGAAGAATTAGGAGGTTCTGCTTGGGAAGCAGCGATTGCTTCTTTCATTTTGTTTGCCATTGGAGCCATTATTCCGCTATATCCTTTTATGATTTTGGATGGAAAAAATGCCATTTATTTAAGTATAGCCAGTAGTGTTGTTGGACTTTTTGGCATTGGAGCAGCCATCACTTTATTGACAGGAAAAAGCATTCTATTTTCTGGAATGCGTCAAGTAGCTTTCGGTTTGGCCGCAGCAGCAGTTACCTATGGAATTGGAACATTAATTGGAGTATCATTGGCAGGATAAATTAGTAAAATAAAATAAACAGTAGATTTTAACTTAAAAACAAAAAATTATGAACGACGCACATTTACATTTGGTAGTAAACCATTTTCCAATTATCGGGACGATTCTTGGATTAGGAATTCTAATTACAGGAATTATTTTAAAAAATAACACGGTAAAAAGCACCGCTTATGTTTTATTTATTGTGGCGGCAATTTTCGCAGCTTTTAGTATGGGAACAGGAGAAGGAGCTGAAGAGCTAGTAGAAGATATGCCTTCAGTAGGAAAGCAAATTATCCACGAACATGAAGAAATGGCCGAGAAACTAGCAATAGTTTTATATGTTTTAGGTGTGATTTCTCTCGCAGGATTGTTTTTGAATTATAAAAAGAAAGCGTCCGCAAAATTGGTATCTTTTGTTGCATTAGTTGTTGCCATTGTTGGAGTATTTTTGGCACAACAAACAGGAACAACAGGTGGAGAAATTCGTCATACCGAAATTAGAGCCAATGCAGTTCCAGTTTCAGGTGCAGAACAAAATGCAACAACTGGAGAAAAAGAAGAGAGTGAAGATAAGGATTAATTTATCAAACTATGTTAAACAAAAAGAGAGGATATTATTTAAATTATCCTCTCTTTTTTACTAATTAGACTAGTTAAAACTAGCTGATAAAATTAGAAACAGTATTCGTTTTCTGCAACTAATTTTGTTGTAATCATTTCTCTTAAACCAATGATATTAGGCATATTGGTATATTTGGTAAAACGACGCAATCCCATTAGCATCATACGTTGTTCGTCGCCTTCGGCGAATGAGATCACACTTTCTTTTCCTTTTTGAGTAACAACATCAACTGCTTTGTACAAATACAATTTTGCCATCGCAATTTGTTCTTGAACTTTAGATTCGCCCATTTTTTTAGCCATTTTTTCAGTTCTCAAAATGGTGCTTTCCGCCATATAAATTTCGATTAAAATATCTGCAGCAGCCATTAATAATTGTTGATGTCCATCTAAATCAGGACCGTATTTTTGAACAGCACCACCGGCAACCATTAAAAATGCTTTTTTCAATTTGCCTATCATTTCTTTTTCTTCTGCAAATAATTCAGAATAGTCAGGAGTGTCAAAAGATGGAATTCCCATCAATTCTTCTTGCACTTTTGAGGCTGGTCCTAATAAATCAACGTGGCCTTTCATTGCTTTTTTAATCAACATTCCAACTGAAAGCATACGATTAATTTCGTTGGTTCCTTCATAAATTCTGGCTATTCTGGCATCTCTCCAAGCACTTTCCATTGGTGTGTCTTCAGAGAATCCCATTCCTCCAAGAATTTGAATTCCTTCATCGGCACAATTCTGAACATCTTCGGAAACGGCAACTTTTAGAATCGAACATTCAATTGCAAATTCTTCAACCCCTTTTAATTCAGCTTCTTGATGTGAATTTCCTTCGGCAACTCTAGCATTTATTCTGTCTTCAATAGATTTTGCAGCACGATAAGTTGCGCTTTCTCCTGCATAACAACTCGTTGCCATTTCGGCTAATTTGTAACGGATGGCTCCAAATTGAGAAATCGCCGTGTTAAACTGAATTCTTTCATTTGCATATTTTACAGCTCCAGAAGTAACTCTTCGTTGCGCGTCCAAACAAGCAGCTGCTAATTTTATACGACCTACGTTTAAGGAATTCATAGCTATTTTGAAACCATTTCCTCTTTCGGACAACATATTTTCAACAGGAACTTTTGTATTTGCAAAGAAAACTTGACGAGTAGAAGAAGCTCGGATTCCCAATTTGTGCTCTTCGGCATTCATCGTAATTCCGTTAGCTGGGTCATTTTCAACAATGAAACCAGTAATGTTTTTATCATCGCCAATTCGAGCAAAAACAATAAATAACGAACAAAATCCAGCGTTTGAAATCCACATTTTGCCACCAGTAATACTGTAATATTTTCCATCTTCCGATAAAACAGCTTTAGTTTTCCCCGAATTTGCATCCGATCCGGCGCCTGGTTCTGTTAAACAATACGCTCCAAACCATTCGCCAGAAGCCAATTTTGGAACATATTTTTTCTTTTGTTCTTCGGTTCCATATAAGGTGATTGGCATTGTTCCAATTCCAGTATGAGCACCAAAAGCTGTAGAAAACGAGCCTGTTGCTCCCGAAATATAATCGCAAACTAAACAAGTATTAACAAAACCCATTTCCATTCCGCCGTATGCTTCAGGAACGGCAACACTTAGAAAACCTAAATCACCGGCTTTCTTCATTGTTTCTTCCGTGAAAGCATAATCTTTAGCTTCAAAACGGTTTTTGTAGGGCCAAATTTCTTTGTCCACAAACTCTTTTACCGAGTCACGCATCATTAATTGTTCTTCATTGAAATCTTCGGGCGTGAAGATATCTTCGCATTTTGTTTCTTTAACTAGGAATTGTCCGCCACGAGTTATATCGCTCATTTCTTTATATTTTAATTGGTTAATATAGTAATTCATAGATTCCTGCAGAACCTTGTCCTGTTCCTACACACATAGAAACAATACCGTATTTATTGCCTCGGCGCTTCATTTCGTCAAACAATTGAACAGACAATTTCGCTCCTGTGCAACCTAGCGGATGACCTAATGCAATCGCTCCACCGTTTACATTCACTATATCAGGATTTAAACCTAATTCTCTAATTACTGCTAATGATTGCGAAGCAAATGCTTCGTTCAATTCTACTAAATCAATATCATTTAATGCTAATCCAGCTTGTTTTAAGGCTTTTGGAATAGCTTTTACTGGACCAATTCCCATAATTCTTGGTTCTACACCTGCAGAAGCAAAGTTTACCAAACGGGCGATAGGATTGAGGTTTAATTCTTTGACCATTTCTTCACTCATAATCAAAACGAAAGCCGCACCATCACTCATTTGAGAAGAATTTCCTGCTGTCACGCTTCCGTCAGCAGCAAAAACTGGTCTTAATCCTGCTAATGCTTCCACCGAAGTTCCCGCTCTTGGACCTTCATCTTTATTGACAATATACGATTTGGTTTCTTTTTTTCCATTTTCATTAATGAAAGTTTGCTCAATTGTTATTGGAACAATTTGTGAGTCAAATTTGCCTTCTGCTTGTGCTTTTAATGCTTTCATATGGGAGTTGTAAGCAAACTCATCTTGATCTGCTCTCGAAATATTGAATTGTTTGGCAACTGCTTCGGCAGTCAATCCCATTCCCCAATAATAATCTTCATGACCTTCTTTGGCTACAGCATAATCTGGAGTAGGTTTGTAGCCTCCCATTGGAATAAAACTCATACTTTCAGCACCACCGGCAATAATACAATCGGCCATTCCAGATTGAATTTTGGCAGTCGCCATCCCAATGGTTTCTAGTCCTGAAGCACAATATCTATTCACGGTAACACCTGGAACATCGGTTACTTTTAATCCCATTAAGGAAATTAATCGCCCCATATTCAATCCTTGTTCGGCTTCAGGCATTGCATTTCCAACCATTACGTCGTCAATGCGTTTTTTGTCGAAATCAGGTAATTCATTCATCATAAATTGGATAGTTTCTGCTGCCAATTCATCAGGACGTTTGAAACGGAATACTCCTTTTGGTGCTTTACCAACGGCTGTGCGATAAGCGGAAACGATATATACAGTTGTGTTTTTCATAATTTTTATTTTATGTCGAATGTGTAAAATTTTTTGTTATTGTTTAAATTCATTTTTATTCATTTATAGGTCGCATCTACGGATAGGTGCGACCTGTTTAATATTCAATCCATTCAAATAAATATTTTTCATCATATTCAATTTCAAATTTTTCTAAAAATGAATGATATTCTTCTTTAAATGTTTGTTTTTTATGATGTTCTTCTTGATTTAAAATGTATTTTATGACATTATCGAGATGACTTTTTGAATATGAAAATCCCCCATATCCTTCTTGCCAATTGAATTTTCCATTAACCCATTTGCTATCATTAATAAATTTTGATGAACCTGCTTTTATGTCTCTTACCAAATCCGATAATGCAATGTTGGGTTTCATCCCAACCAAAATATGAACGTGGTCTGGCATTGCAAAAATGGCTAATAACTTTTGCTCTCTATTGGAAACAATACCTGTAATAAATTTATGCAATTCTTCACGGTTTGCTTTTTTAATCAGGTTTTCTCTTCCTTTTACAGCAAAAACAATTTGAATGTAAATTTGCGAATAGGTATTTGCCATAAATTTGTTTTTATACAGGTCGCTCCTACGGAGCTAAAACCAAAATCATCATATTTTTCTACAAACAGTTGACCTCTACGAGGTCTTTTTTAAATAAATACACTTTATAATGTTATTTCATTTCTACAATTTATTGCCTCGTAGAGGCTTACTGTTTGTAGCATTAATTTCGTATTTGTTAAAAAGCTCCGTAGGAGCGACCTATTTGATGCTTTCTAGAAATAGCAATTATATAAGGTCATTAATTCCTCAACGGTTTCCCTTTTGTCAACATAAACTGAATTCTTTCCAATGTCTTTCTTTCTGTACAAAGTGATAAAAATGCTTCTCTTTCAATATCCAATAAATATTGTTCGCTTACCAATGTTGGTTCGGATAAATCACCACCAGCCATGACATAAGCGAGTTTGTTGGCAATTTTTTTATCGTGTTCCGAGATGTATTTTCCGGCTTCCATTTGGTCGGTTCCAACCAAGAACATTCCCAAAGCTTGTTTTCCTAGAACTTTAACGTCATTTCTGCGAATAGGTTGAGTGTAACCCGCTTCTGCCATTAGCAAAGCGTGTTTTTTGGCTTCGGCAATTTGACGGTCTTTGTTGACTACAACCACATCTTTTCCGTGTTGTAATATTCCCAAGTCAAAAGCTTCGTGAGCCGAGGTCGAAACTTTGGCCATAGCCACAGTCAGAAAATATTCTTGTAAAACATTCAATTCCACATCGTTTTTACGGAATAAGTCGGAAGCTCGCAACGCCATTTCTTTCGATCCGCCACCACCCGGAATTACGCCAACTCCGAATTCGACCAATCCGATATACGTTTCTGCGGCAGCAACTACTTTATCGGCATGCATACTCATTTCGCAACCGCCACCCAAAGTCATTCCGTGAGGCGCTACCACCACTGGAATTCCGGAATAACGCACTCGCATCATCGTGTCCTGAAACATTTTGATGGCCATATTCAATTCGTCATATTCTTGTTCGACTGCCATCATAAAGATCATACCAATATTAGCACCCACAGAAAAATTGGCTCCTTGGTTTCCAATAACCAAACCCTGGTATTCTTTTTCGGATAAATCGATGGCTTTGTTGATGGCTTGTAAAACATCGCCACCAATAGTATTCATCTTGGATTGGAATTCTAAATTCAAGATTCCATCACCTAAATCTTGTATAATAGCACCGCTGTTGCTCCAAACTTTTTTGCTTTCGCGAATGTTGTTCAGGATGATGAAAGCATCTTGTCCCGGAACTTTAGTCTGCGTTTTATTTGGAATATTGTAGCAATAAGTAGCGCCTTCTTTTATAGAATAAAAACTGGAACTTCCAGAGGCTATCATCTCACTAACCCAAGCAGGTGAACTTAAACCTTCGTTTTTAATCATTTCAATTCCGTTGGCTACTCCAATGGCATCCCAAATCTCAAAAGGGCCATTTTCCCAACCAAAACCTGCCTTCATGGCATCGTCAATTTTGTATATTTCATCCGATATTTCTGGAATTCTATTCGAAACATAAGCAAACATTCCAGCGAAACTTCTTCTGTAGAATTCGCCTGCTTTGTCTTTACCTTTAATCAAAACCTTGAAACGATTAATAGGTTTATCAATAGTTTTGGTTAATTCCAAAGTGGCAAAAGAAGCTTTTTTGGCTGGACGATATTCCAATGTGTCCAAGTCTAATGACAGAATGTCTCTTCCTTCTTTTTTATAAAAACCTTGACCCGTTTTGCTTCCCAACCATTTATTTTCCATCATTTTATTGACGAAATCTGGAAGTTTAAAGAGTTCGTGTTGTTCGTCGTTTGGACAATTTTTATAAATTCCGTTGGCAACATGTACCAAAGTATCCAAACCAACCACATCAACGGTTCGGAAAGTTGCTGATTTTGGTCTGCCAATGACAGGACCAGTTAATTTATCGACTTCTTCAATTGTCAATCCTAATTCTTTGACCAAATGAAATAAACTTTGAATGCCGTAGATTCCAATTCGGTTTCCAATAAAAGCAGGAGTATCTTTGGCTACGACCGAAGTTTTGCCTAAAAATGTCGAACCATATATTGTAAGAAAGTCCAATACTTCGGTTGAAGTTTGCGGACCAGGAATAATTTCGAATAATTTTAAGTAACGCGCCGGGTTAAAAAAGTGGGTTCCGCAAAAGTGTTTTTGGAAATCTTCGCTTCGCCCTTCACTCATAAAATGAATTGGAATTCCCGAAGTGTTTGAAGTGATTAAAGTTCCGGGTTTGCGGTATTTTTCGATTTGTTCAAAAACTAATTTTTTGACGTCTAATCGCTCCACCACCACTTCAATAATCCAATCTACATTGGCAATTTTAGCCATATCATCAGTTGTATTTCCAGTCGTAATTCGGCTGGCAAATTTTTGATGATAAATAGGTGAGGGCTTTGATTTTAAAGCATTTTGGAAATGTTCGTTGACTAATCGATTGCGAACAATTTTGCTGTCTAATGTCAATCCTTTTTTGGCTTCAGCATCGGTGAGTTCTTTGGGAACAATGTCCAAAAGTAATACTTCGACCCCAATATTGGCAAAATGACAAGCAATTCCCGACCCCATAATTCCAGATCCGATTACTGCTACTTTTTTAATAGTTCTTTTCATTATAAACAGTTTATATTTTTTGTTTGTTGTAATTGGTCAAAAAATAATATTTCGAGAGAATACATTTTATAGATTTAAAATATTTTCTTTTCGGAAATTAATTCGTTGATGATTTCTGAAACCTCAACAAAATTTTGAAGTTGTTCAGGAGTTACATTTTGTTTTACAGCATCATTAAATTGGAGAACAGTATTTTTTGATAATTCACGTTTTTCTTTTCCAAATTCGGTTAAATAAATCAACACGCCACGGCCGTCAACTGGGTTTGGTTTTTTGTAAATTAACCCTTTTTCTTCCATGTTTTTTAGGGTTCTTGTTAAGCTTGTAGCTTCCATTCCCATCTTTGGCCCTAATGCTGTTGAAGGCGTTCCTCCTTCTTTATCAATACTTAACAAGGTAAAACCTGTTGCCATTGTTGCGCCATACTTTGTTGCTTCTTCATTGTACATTCTGGATACAGCTTGCCAAGTGGCACGAAGAATATAATCTATTGTTTTATCTTTCATATTTTTACTATAACGTTTTCAAAGATAATTAAAAATACTATGCACGCATAACAAATTTAATTTTTTTTAAATTATTTATTTTATTTTAAAAAAACACCTCAAGCTTTTGAGGTGTTTGGCAATTTCGGTATTAGTATTTTGGATTGTATTTTTGGTAACAGTTTATAACAAATTTAATTTTTAATCGGCAACCCTTTTCGGTCTAAAAGAATAATAAAATTTTAATTGGATTTATTAAAATCTCCATTATCTACATCTTTCAAGAATTTAATCACACCAGGAAAATAATGTTCCTGATCGTCATATTGAGAGCAATGGCTGCCATTTGGACAATATAAAAAACGTCCATTTTGTACTTCATTAGAAATCCATTTCATGTGTTCTGGATCCATAGTGTCATATTTTGAACCAATTGCCAAAGTAGGAACCGTCAATGTTTTTAATTTTGAAGTAATATCCCAATCTTTTAAAGTGGCATCACCGGTTATTCCAAACTCACTAGGACCTTGCATATAAACATATACATTTGGATTTAAATGCTTGAAAGCTCTATTAATGGATTCTGGCCAATCTTCAATTGGCATTCTTAGAATATGTTCTGTGTAATAGTATTTGAATAGCAGTTCAGTATATTTCGGATTGGAGTACTCTTTGTTTTTTTCGAATGTTTTAATTTGGTTGAAAACTGAAGGAGGTAATTTAGGTCCTAGTACTTCCTCCGCATATTTATTGTACGCTGGTGCGCTTGCCATCATATTGGAAATGATCAAACCTTTTAGATTTTGTTGATATTTAAGTGCATATTCCATCGCTAGAATTCCTCCCCAAGATTGTCCTAATAGATAAAAATTGGTATTGTCTAATTTTAAAGCTTTCCGAACTTGTTCTACTTCATCAACAAATCGTTCTGTTGTCCAAAGTCTGTTATCATTGGGTTGGTCACTGTAATAGGAACCAAGTTGGTCATAGTAAATGTATTCTATACTCTCGTTGGGGAAATAGCCGTCAAAACTTTCAAAGAATTCGTGAGTTCCACCCGGTCCTCCGTGAAGCAGAAGTACTTTTATTTTTGGATTATTACCAACTCTTTTGGTCCAAACCTTGAATTTTCCAATAGGAGTGTTTATGGGAATCATTTTGATACCACCTGTAGATTGATCCTCACTATTTGAATAATTGTTATAGTTGGCTTTTACGGCATCTTCTTGTTTATTCTCTTTGCATCCAGAAAATAAAAATAACATTATAAATGTACTGACTAATAATTTTATTTTCATAGAAGAAAATTTTAAGTGTTAGTTATAAATCTTATGGAACAAGTCAATATATTTTTCCATCACTATTTTTCGTCTGAGTTTTAGGGTAGGAGTAAGCTCACCTCCACTGATAGACCATACATTGGGTGTTAATTCAAAGCGTTTTATTTTTTCCCAATTGCCAAACTTTTCATTCAGAATGTCAATTTCTTCCTGAATACGTTCAATCACTTTGGGGTTCATAATTATTTCTTCATTAGTTGAGCCCACAGTGATTCCGTGCAATTTTTCCCATGTTTTCACAAATTCAAAGTTAGGTTGAATGAAAGCAGCGGGCATTTTTTGTCCATCACCAATTACCATAATTTGCTCGATAAAACGGGATTGTTTCATTGCATTTTCTAATAATTGTGGTGATATATATTTTCCTCCCGAGGTTTTAAACATTTCTTTCTTTCGATCTGTAATTTTGAGAAATCCATCGCTGTCAAATTCACCAATGTCACCGGTGTGAAAATATCCGTCACGAATGGCTTCGTTTGTCAAAGCTTCGTCTTTGTAGTAGCCCATCATCACATTAGGTCCTTTGCAAAGGATTTCACCGTCCTCGGCAATTATTACTTCCACATTATTGATTAATTTCCCAACAGTTCCGACTCTGAAACCAAAGTTTCTCATATCATTTACTGCAATCACGGGAGATGTTTCTGTTAGTCCGTAGCCTTCCACTACTGGAATTTCTGCTGCTGCAAATACTCTGGCAAGCCTTGGCTGCAAAGCGGCACTTCCTGAAACCAATAAATCCAGATTGCCTCCCAAACCTTCTTTCCATTTACTAAAAATGAGTTTTCGCGCTATTTTTAATTGGGCTTCATACCAAAACCCGTTGGCTTTATAGGGTTCATATTTTAATCCTAAATCGATGGCCCAAAAGAATAATTTTCTTTTGATGCCTGTAAGTTGTAAACCTTTAGAATAAATACTGTCGTATATTTTTTCAAGAAGTCTAGGAACGGCTGTCATTACCGTAGGTTTTACCTCTTTGATATTGTCACTTATTTTATCGATTGATTCCCCAAAATAAACAGAAACACCATAATATTGGTATAAATACAAAATCATTCTTTCGAAAATGTGGCAAATGGGCAAGAAACTCACAGCGCGACTTTTTCCTTTCTCAAACGGGATTCTCGGGGCGCTATCCAAGACGTTGGATACAATATTTTTATGCGATAGCATCACACCTTTGGGTTTTCCGGTTGTTCCAGAAGTGTAGATTATAGTGGCTAAATCTTCGGGTTTGACATTGTTTTTTCGGTCTTCGACTACATCTTGATTGCTTTGGTCTTTGCCAAGGACAAGTAGTTCTGTCCAATTTTTGCAACCTTCAATCTCATCAAACGAAAACACTTCCTTTAGATTGGGAAGATTTTGTTTTATCAGGTTTACTTTTCGCAACACTTCGGCATCCGATACAAAACAGTAGCTCGAACCAGAATGGTTCAAAATGTATTCGTAATCCGTTTCGGAAATTGTGGGATAGATGGGAACATTTTGTGCGCCAACTTGCAAAATTCCAATGTCCATAATATTCCATTCGGTTCTATTATTGGTGGAGATGACTGCAATTTTATCGTCTTTTTGAACTCCCAATCGCAATAACGCCCTTGAAATGGCATTGGCTTTGGCTATATATTCTTCGGTAGATGTTTTTACCCAAACACCGTTATACTTGGTAACCAACGCATCCGGAATGTTGTAATGCTCTAATTGGAAATAAGGAAAATCAAATAATCGGGTGATTGTTGTCATTTTGAAATTTATTAATTTAATGCAAATTAATAAAAAATATGATGTTTTTGTCTTTTTTATAAAAAAAGGAGTCGAAATAAATCAACTCTATAAAAATAAATAGATTTCTATTTTTTTCATCATAAATTAAGTTGCCAAAAAGTATTGAAAATTTTGCTTTTAGTTTTTCTTAACACATATCAAGTATAAGTGGCAATTATATAACTTTTACTGATTATTCTGTAAGCTACAATCCTAAAGACGCCCCCATCTTTGCAGAATAATTAATAATGTGCTTATAACTTAAATTAAAATAAAATGAAAAAAGTAATCATAATGATTGCATTCGTTACTATTGCAGTAACCAATTCTAATGCTCAATCTACTGACAATCGTAGTGCAGTATCTTTTGGGATTAAAGCGGGTACCAATTATTCAAATGTGTATGATGAAGAAGGGAATGACTTTGTTGCTGATTCCAAATTTGGATTTGCTGCCGGAGCTTTTGTAGCCATTCCATTCGGAAAATTTATTGGAATTCAACCGGAGATTTTGTATTCTCAGAAAGGGTTTAAATCTACGGGTACGTATTTAGGAAGTACTTATAGTATGACCCGAACCACTGAATTTATTGATGTGCCTCTTTTATTAGCGGTAAAACCTATTGGACAATTAACTTTGTTGTTTGGACCTCAATTTTCATATTTGATGAAACAAAAAGACGAATTTACAGGTGGGAACATCAATTCAACACAACAACAAGAGTTCGACAATGAGGACATCACTAAAAACATTATGGGTTTAACAGGTGGGGCCGACGTCAACCTTAGTGACAATCTGGTTTTAGGTTTGAGAGCCGGTTGGGATATTAAAACCAACGAAGGTGACGGAAATTCTTCAACACCACGTTATAAAAATATGTGGTATCAAGCAACAGTTGGATACAAATTCTAATTTGAAATCCTTATAAACAAGAAAAGCGTCCCGAAAGAGACGCTTTTTCTATTATATTAATTTACATTTTACTGTTTGTCAATCCACAATCTAGCATTCACAAAGGCTTCGTGCCAAGGCGAAACTTCATCGTTTCTGTCTTTTGGATAATGTGCCCAGTTCCATTGGAAAGTCGAACGCTCAATGTGTGGCATCATTACTAAATGTCTTCCTGTGGTATCGCATAACATTGCAGTATTAAAGTCAGAACCATTTGGATTCGCAGGATAGTTATCATATCCGTATTTTCCAACGATGTTGTAGTTTTCTTCTCCCATTGGCAAATGGAACTTTCCTTCACCGTGCGAAACCCAAACTCCTAAAGTAGAACCCGCCAAAGTCGATAACATCACCGATTTATTTTCTTGAATCGTCACCGAAGTGAAAATACTTTCGTGTTTGTGGCTGTCGTTATGAAGCATTTTTCCGTGAACTTCATGCTCAGGATTTACTTTCTCTAATTCCATCAACAGTTGACAACCGTTGCAAATTCCAACTGACAGCGTGTCTTCTCTTTTGAAGAAATTGTCCAAAGCAGTTTTGGCTTTTTCATTGTATAAAAACGCTCCAGCCCAACCTTTGGACGAACCCAAAACATCTGAATTAGAGAAACCACCAACGGCTCCAATGAATTGAATGTCTTCTAATGTTTCACGTCCCGAAATCAAGTCGGTCATATGAACGTCTTTTACATCAAAACCGGCCAAGTACATTGCATTGGCCATTTCACGCTCGGAATTACTTCCTTTTTCACGAATAATGGCTGCCTTCGGTCTCTCGACTGAGCTCGAGATGACAGGTGCTTTTCCTGTAAAATGGGCAGGGAAAGTATAGTTTAAGGATTGGTTTTTATAATTATCGAAACGCGCTTGGGCAGTTCCGTTTTTGGATTGTTTTTGATCTAATAGGAAAGAGGTCTTAAACCAAATGTTTCTATGCTTCGCAACATCCAAATTCAAGGTTCCAAATTCCAATATACCGTTATCAACCACTTTTCCTAATTTGTAGAATGAAACTCCTTTATTGTTTAATACATTTTCTACTCTGGTATCGTCTTTGGCTTGGAAAACCACCGCAATATTTTCAGAAAATAAATATTTGATAATGTCTTTTTCTTCAAAAACAGAGAAATCAATTTTTGCTCCCAAATCCACGTCGGCAAAACACATTTCCAATAAAGTGGTAATCAAACCACCGCTTCCAATATCATGACCCGCCAAAATTTGATTGTCCAAAATCAATTTTTGCAAGGTATTGAAGGCTTTTTTGAAAAAAGCAGCGTCTTTAATTGTTGGTGCTTCGTTGCCAATACTGTTTAAAGTTTGTGCCAATGAAGAACCTCCCAATTTGAAGTCGTCTTGCGATAAGTTGATGTAATAGATGGATCCACCGTCTTTTTGTAAAACAGGCTCTACCACTTTTCGAATATCGGTACAGTTTCCTGCAGCCGAAATAATAACCGTTCCCGGCGCGATTACTTCGTCATTTGGATATTTTTGTTTCATCGAAAGCGAATCTTTTCCAGTTGGAATATTGATTCCCAATTCGATGGCAAAGTCGGAACAAGCTTCAACGGCAGCATACAAACGAGCATCTTCGCCTTCGTTTTTACAAGCCCACATCCAGTTGGCCGACAGTGAAATTCCTTTCATTCCGTCTTTAATGGGAGCCCAAACAATGTTTGACAATGATTCGGCAATAGCAGTTCTAGTTCCAGCAACAGGATCAATCAAAGAGGCAATAGGAGAGTGTCCAATCGAGGTGGCGATTCCTTCTTTTCCTAAATAATCCAAAGCTACTACGCCGCAATTGTTCAATGGCAGTTGCAATGGGCCAGCACATTGTTGTTTGGCTACTTTTCCACCTACGCAACGATCGACTTTGTTGGTCAACCAGTCTTTACAAGCAACGGCTTCCAGTTGTAAAACTTGCTCTAGATAAGTCGTAATATTTTTTACATTATAATCTAATTCAGGATAGTTATAATCAACAGTTTTATCTGTCATTACTGTTTTTGGTGAACTTCCGAAGAAATCTTCCAAAGCATAATCCATAGGTTTTAAACCTGTAGTTTTAGACTCGAAAGTAAAATGGTGATCCGCTGTAACGTCACCCACTTGGTACATTGGAGAACGCTCACGGTCGGCAATTTTTTGAAGTAAATCGATGTCTTTTTTACCAATAACCAATCCCATTCTTTCTTGCGATTCGTTACCAATAATTTCTTTGGACGAAAGGGTAGGGTCGCCCACAGGCAATTTATCCAAATCGATTAATCCACCCGTTTCTTCCACCAATTCCGAAAGACAGTTTAAGTGTCCTCCAGCTCCGTGATCGTGAATGGAAACAATAGGATTATTATCGCTTTCTACCAAACCACGAATGGCGTTGGCAGCACGCTTTTGCATTTCGGGGTTCGAACGTTGCACGGCATTCAACTCGATTCCAGAACTCATCGCTCCAGTATCGGCAGAGGAAACCGCAGCGCCACCCATCCCGATTCTATAATTTTCTCCACCCAGAATAACGATTTTGTCTCCTTCTTGTGGTTTGTGTTTGATGGCTTGATCCAGTTTTCCGTAACCAATTCCTCCCGCTTGCATAATTACTTTGTCGTAACCCAATTTGCGATTGTTTTCTTGGTGTTCAAATGTTAGGACCGAACCTGTAATTAACGGTTGTCCAAATTTATTTCCAAAATCAGACGCTCCGTTGGATGCTTTTATCAAAATATCCATAGGTGTTTGATACAACCATTTTCTTTCAGCAACTCCATTTTCCCATGGGCGTTCGTCTTCTAATCTTGAATATGAAGTCATATAAACCGCTGTTCCTGCCATTGGCAACGAACCTTGTCCACCGGCCAAACGGTCGCGAATTTCTCCTCCAGAACCTGTTGCAGCTCCGTTGAAAGGCTCTACGGTGGTTGGAAAATTATGGGTTTCGGCTTTTAAGGAAATAACCGAATCAAATTCTTTGATTTCATAAAAATCAGGTTTGTCTGCAGTTTTTGGCGCAAATTGTTGCACTTTTGGTCCTTTCACAAAAGCCACGTTGTCTTTGTAAGCCGAAACAATATCGTTGGGATTTTCCTGTGATGTTTTCTTGATTAATTTGAAAAGAGAAGTTTCTTTCTCCTCTCCGTCAATAACAAAAGTTCCGTTGAAAATCTTATGTCGGCAGTGCTCTGAATTGGCTTGCGAGAAAGCGAAAATCTCGGAATCCGTCAATTTTCGACCTAATTTGATAGCCAAATTATCTAAATATTCTACTTCTTCAGCACTCAATGAAAGTCCTTCGGATAGGTTATAAGCAGCAATATCATCAATGTTTAGAATGGCTTCGGGTTGAATGTGGATCGTGAAAATATCTTGATTCAGTTCGGTGTATTTTTGCGAAAGCATCGGATCAAAATCAGTGAAATCTTCCGTTACTTTATAAAATTCTTCGATTCGAATGATTCCCGAAATACCCATATTTTGGGTGATTTCCACGGCATTGGTGCTCCAAGGTGTGATCATCGTGGCGCGAGGTCCAACAAAAAAATCCGCCAAAACGGATTTTTCTATTTTTTTGGAATCAGCAAAAAGCCAGTTGAGTTTTGAAATATCTTCAGCCGACATCTCGTCTGCGCTCGATATGTTTTGTGTATGAACTGCATATACTGTTTTGCTTTGGTTTTCAAAGAAATGAATCATTGTAATAGGGAAGTTAGTGTTGTTTTGTGCGCAAATTTAATCAATTAAGATTTAAAAAAAAAACGTCCCGATAAATCGAGACGCTTTGTTTTTAGTTGATGATAATCTTTTCAGTCCTTGATTTGGAATCTTTCGTAACCTTTATCAAGTAAGTGCCTTTTTGTAGATTCGTCACCGAAATAGAGGAACTTTCCATATTCTTTTCCTCGAAAACTTTCTGTCCTAATAGAGAAAATATCTCAACAGAATGTTTTCCATTTGTGTCATCAAAAATAATGTTGAAATTTCCTTTTGATGGATTTGGATAAATTTTGAATGCATTTTGGCTCAGAGTTTCAATTCCTAAACCAGAAAAACAAGTCCAAGATATATCATCAATTCCCACACGATTGGATGCTGTACTATTGTCGGTAATACTTATAACCACATCACCAGCAATATTGATTCCTGAAATTGTTGTAGTTGTTGATACACCTGTAGTACCATATGGAATGGTTCCTACAATATTTCCATTCACACGAAGATTATAAGTTCCGCTAGTTCCTGAATAGTTAAGTACAGTAGTTACCGTAAAGTTTCCAATTCCGTTTGAAGAAGCCGAAGCTGAAAGATTACCCTTTAAAACAATGGCTTTACCATTTAATGATAAATCAGTTCTGGCTAAAGCAGCAGTCCATTCTAGTCCCGAATCTCCTGTCCAAGTTCTAGTTGTATATGTAGCATCATTTGCAGTATCTACAGGAATATTTTCAAAACTTTCGCTGGCGCAAGAAGTTGAAATAACTGTCGTTGTTCCATTTACGGAATTACTTTGAGCAGAGGAATTTGCAGCAGCGTCTTTGGCAACTACATAAAAAGAATACGTTGTTGTAGGTGAGAGTCCATTTACAATGGCAGTCGTTCCGGAAACAGATGATTTGAAAACAGAGTTCACATAAACATCATAGCTAGTTACTCCAATATTATCGGTGCTTGCGGTCCAACTCAAAGATACTGTACTTGAAGAACTTCCTGTGACAGCTAAATTAGTTGGTACAGATGGAATTTCAGTATCAGGAATAGTAATAGTCGTTGTGCCATTTACAGTAGTACTATTAGGAGATGAATTTACTGCAGCATCTTTTGCAACTACATAGAAAGAATATTCTGTCGAAGCTGAAAGGCCTGTTATCGTTGCTGTAAGATTTGAACTTGAAACTGAGGTTTTTAGAACACCATTCATATAGATGTCATAACTAGTTACTGCAACGTTATCTGTGGCAGCTGACCAACTTAGTGAAACAGTACTGGATGTGGTTCCCGTAACGGCTAAATTTGTGGCAGCGGTTGGTGCTACAGTATCGGCGGTTGGATTCCAAATCGCTTGTACATATTCTGGATGGTCAATATAAGGATTTCTATTGTTTTGACGGGCATAAATGGCATTGTTACGAGCAATTTCTCTTGCATTTACAGGGTCTTGTGCGTGCCACGTCAATAACATATTCAAAAATGCGGTTGTAAATACTTTGTCGCTAGAACCATCAAACATGTCATAACTATATCCTGCAACATTATTTTCATATCGTGTGGCAAAGTAAAAATACATTCTGGCAATATCTCCTTTGAATTCATCAATTGGCTCGAAAACTGTTCCTGAATATCCAGAAACTCCGCTGGAACCCAGTTTGCTTCCATTTAAAGTAGTTTTAGAAGCTGAAGCAACAATTCCATGGGGAAAGGCACTGCGAAGTCCATTCACTTTGCCATCTGTTGGGGTTATAGAATGGGCATCAGAAACCATTGGAGCATTAGATCCAAAAACCGATTGAGGTATAATGTGTTCTCTGTTATAGCAATCACCTTCGACAGAATAATTTCCACATTTATCAGAAGATACTGAAGTAGAATAATTATAAGGGTCAATTCCTGTTGGATTTTCTGAATACATATCTAAAACAGTTCCATCATTTTCATAATAATAGTCCCTGTCCGAGCTGAGATAAGTTGTATATAACCCATCATAACCTCTGTCTGTGTGACCTTTGATGATATTGTATAAATTTGTTTTTAATGTGTATCCAGTGCCTGTAGCTGAAGAATAATATCCTGCGGGAATTTGTGCATAGGAAATCAGTGAAAATAATAATGCGGTAAAAAGTAATTTTAGTTTCATTTAATGCTTTTTAATAATATGGTTTTTAATTTTTTGAAGGGCAAAATTAGATAAAAGTCAAACGGATTTAATCAATTTGAATGTTAATTTTATACTATCATTTAGGAAAGGGTTTGTTTTGATAAGCACCTAAATCCGGCGGTAAAGTTCTGGTTACTCCCATAACATCCAACGGAACAAGATAAGTTGTATTTCCTTTGGCGAAAGCTGCAGATGTTTCGTCAATATTGAGTTTATTTTCTGCTATTTTGAAGAATTTTGGGTCTTTATTTTGGATGATCGCATTATAATGTACAGGATCTGTAGTAAACTGATAAAAAGGGTCGTTCGTGTATTGATTTGAATCATTGTTGAACTTAATCAAGCAATTGTTGAATTGATAAACAAAGGCAGCTCCCGTTTTTTTATTCAAAATCATTTCGTTTGAATAAGAACCATAAATAATACAATTGTTGAAAGTGGCAGCTGTTAAATCTTTAACTTCAGGTGTTGCACCAGTAAAGTAATTATTAACCAAAAGAGCCACTTGATTGGAACTGTTCCAATTATTATTGAACGTACAATGAGTGAACTTATAATCACCACCATAAGTACAAGCCAAACCGCCTAATCCAGCATCATTAATCACCAAATTTTCGCCATTAATTTTCGCCGTTTGGGCAAGAATTCCATAATTAGACGAATTGTAAATTTGGGTATTTTTTATAGCTACGGTGGTTCCGTCATTGTTTTGAATCAACAAACCAATCGCAGCATTTTTTATGGTTAAATGATTTATTTTATGATTGGTACTTCCGTCGGTAAGCCAAATAGTTCCCCATTGTCCGGGAACATCAGAGAAATCGGGTTCCAATCGATCACCTTCAAAAATAACTTCATTCTCCATTTTATCTGTTGTAGAAGTAGTTCCATTTACATTTAATGAAGCATTTGCAGCCAAAATAAGTCCTGAATTAGCATGAAAATGAACTCGGGTTCCGGGATCAAAAGTGACAGTTTTTCCCGTGGGAACCGCTGCATAACCATAAATTACATACGGTTTTTGCTTGGTAAATTTTAGTTCATTGCCATGTACAGGATCATTTTCGTCTAAAAAGAAACCGTAAATTTCTTCATCACCAATAGGAAGTGATTCGGTTGTTCCATCACCAAAACGTTTTGGATAAAGAAAAATCGCATCCTGAATTAGCGTTACCAATTCCACTTCTTGAAGATTAGTTCCGCCATCAAACAAAATTTGGTCGGTGTAAAGGAAATCGGTCGGATTGGCATCGGCAATATTGGCGGTGGTTTCAACAAAAATATACATGCTGTCTTTGGCCAAAAGATTGACATTATTGAAAATCTTTCCTTGATTTCCTTGTGTGCCATCAACGGTCATTCTGTATTTCGAATTGAGCCCTTTTCCTAATTGAATGGTTGGAATGGTGATGTCATTTTTACTGTTATTATACACTTTCAGCGTATAAGTACTCGAGCCAATGTCAGTAAAAACAGTATCTAAGTAGATGGTATCTCTCGAAAATTTTAAATCTCCTGTACTTGCTACAGTTTCAAAATCGGTTCTGCAAGAACTAAGTGAAATCAGGATTCCAATAAAAAACAAAAATGTAAACTGACGCATTTTGATTGATTTTTTTGTAAAAATAGGAAATTCTAATTTAAAATTATATCCAATTTCAAACTTGGTAATAATGTTTTAAAATTGCTTTCAAAAATACAGTCTTTAATTCGAATATTTCGGCTGTATTCTCTTTATTTTAAGTAATTTTGACACTCAAAATAAAATATTATGAAATTCAAAAGTAATGCTCTAAAAAATATTTTCTTACTCTTATTTATAAGTTTGTTTTTTAGCAATTGTGATAAAAATTCCGATGATTCGAGTCCTGTTCCTTCCGACAAATTTACCCTTTTTCGATTAGAAGATTTACCCGAAATTAAACTAACTGTTCCTTTAAAAGACTGGAATACACTTTTGACCAATTATGATTTGAATTCACAAAACGATAAAAAAGTAGTCGCTTCTTTTCTATTTGAATTGAATGGAAGAAACGTAAAATTAGACAGTATTGGCATCCGTTTGCGAGGAAATACCAGTCGAAGAAGGCCCGAAGGAAATTTTGGGGAAACGCATAATACATTGGCTCCGGATTGGCATCATTGTCATTTTGGTTTGGATTTTGCAAAATATAGAGAAAAACAACGGTTCTCCGATTTAGAAAAGCTGAACTTAAAATGGTTCAAAGACGATTCAAATTATGCACGCGAAATTTACAGTTACGATTTGTTTAAACGGTATGGAATTTGGACTGCGCCAAAGGCTTCGTATTGCAAATTAACCATTACTGTAGAAGGAGATACTAAACCGGCCTATTATGGAGTGTATGCCATGATTGAAAGTATCGATGAAGATTATATTGCCAATCGAAATGCCAATTGGGGTAGTACAATAGGATTTTTATGGAAAGCAGGATGGAGTGGTTCCTTCAATGCCGATTTTGTTCAAACTTCAAGTATGGGCGTCGAAGATGTGAAATTAGATCCTGCAAAATCTAAATATTATGCTTACGATTTGAAAACGCGCGATACCGAATTAACTACAGCCAAAGCTGAATTAACTCAGTTCATCTCTGATTTAAACAATAAAACTGGGGACAATTTCAAGCAATGGATAGCAACAAAAATAGATGTACCGTTATTTCTAAAAACGTATGCAGTGAATGTAATGGTTGGCATGTGGGATGATTATTGGGTCAACGGAAATAATTTTTATTTTTACTTTGCAGGTAACGGAAAAGCTTATTTCATTCCTTATGATTATGATAACACACTTGGAACTTCAGCAATTGTTGCTAATTCAGGAACACAAAATCCATTACAATGGGGCAAAATGAATACAAGGCCTTTAATAACTAAAATTCTCGAAATTCCAGAATACCAAACCCTTTACAAAACGTATTTGAAAGAATTAATCAATCCAAATTCCGATTTATTTGATGCGACCAAAAGTATGCAAAGAATTTCTATGTGGAAAGGTTTAATTCAAGCACACATTTCCAATGATACTGGCGAAGATATGTCTATTGAAGATAAGCCTGCAAGCTGGGGAAATGCACCTTTTTATAGATTGCAATCGGGTAATAACCAAGGAGGAACTGACGGAAATGCTAATTATTTTTCTACGAAAGCCAAAACTATAGTTTGGTAAATTCTTTAATTTTGAGAACTCAGCAATTGAAACTTTATTAAATTACAATTCTGTTAGTTATTTAAGTCAAAATCTTTTATCTAATTTTGCATGTTTAAACCAAAATCTATGACATTCGACAAAGAAAAAATCTTACATTATTGCAATTCTATTTCAGAAAATACTTTAATGCAAACGCTCAATATAAAATATACTGATGCTGGACCTGATTTTTTAGTAGCAACAATGCCAGTAAATCCCTCAGTTCATCAACCAATGGGATTATTGCACGGTGGAGCAACGGTGGCTTTGGCCGAAAGCGTGGGCAGTGCGGCTTCTTTAATGTTAGTCAATGCAGAACAAAGCGAAGTAAGAGGAATCGAAATCTCGGCAAATCACGTCAAAGCAAAACGTAACGGAATCGTAACAGCAACTGCTAGAATTATCCATAAAGGAAGTAGTATTCACCTATGGGAAATTAAAATTACCGATGAAAATGAATCTCTAATTTCAATTTGTAAATTGACCACGATGGTTTTGCCAAAAAGAAAAAGCAAAGACTTATAAATGGAACAAATTTTTGAAAAAGCTAAAAATCATTTTAAGCAAAATTTACCTTTTGTACTCTATAACAAACCCAATTCCAATGCGATTATTGGTGTTTTTCAGCAAAATGACACTTTATTTCAAGTGAATGATTTTGCCGAAAAAGGTTTTGTTTTTGCTTCTTTTGATGGAAGTAAAACCTATCTGATTCCAGAAAATGAGTCCGAAATAATCAGTGAAATTTTTCCAAAAAAGGAAATTACGGTTGTAGAAAAAGAACACAAATTATCTGATGAAATCACCAAAGGTAATTTCGAAGATTTGGTTAAAAAAGGTATTAAAGCAATTGAAACCAACGACTTCAAAAAAGTAGTTTTGTCTCGCAAAGAAACTCTAAACCTTATCGATTTTGAATTGTTTCACGCTTTCGAAAACTTGGTTCAATTTTATCCAACTACTTTTGTGTATTGTTTTTATCATCCAAAAGTTGGAACTTGGTTGGGAGCTACACCCGAACAATTATTAAAATCAAATGATAGAAATTTCGAAACGATTGCTTTGGCAGGAACACAAAAGGACACAGGTTCGAATGAAGTGGTTTGGCCCAAAAAAGAGAAAGAAGAACAACAATTTGTTACCGATTATATAGTCAAAAAACTAAGAAATGTCACTTCTAAATTAGAGGTTTCAAAACCTTATAGTCTAAAAGCAGGAAGTATTTGGCACATCAAAACCGATATTTCAGGAACATTGAATTCAAATTCCAGTTTGCATCAAGTTATTCAATTATTGCACCCAACTCCAGCAGTTTGTGGCTTTCCAAAGGATAAATCCAAAGCCTTTATCTTGGAAAATGAAAATTATAACCGTACTTTTTACACAGGATTTCTAGGAGAATTAAATGTGGCATACAAAACAGATTTGTTCGTAAATTTGCGCTGTATGGAAATTGATAATGCTCAAGCACATTTATTTATGGGTTGTGGCATCACAAAGGACAGTATTCCAGAAAAAGAGTGGGAGGAAAGCAAGAATAAATCAGCAACGATGAAAAAGATTTTATAAAAGGGAACAAAGAGGACACGGATTTACTTCGTAAAAACACAGATAAAAACGAATTTTAAAAAAAATTAAACAGTCACTCAAATTAAACAGAAATATAAAATCCGTTTTTATCCGCGTTTTCGCATTGTGAATCAGCGTTTATCCGTGTACTAAATTAATAAAAAAAGAAAATGAAACTAGACATATTAGCATTCGGTGCACATCCCGATGATGTGGAATTAGGTTGTAGTGGAACTATTGCCAAAGAAATTTCATTAGGCAAAAAAGTAGGCATAATCGATTTAACTCGAGGTGAACTGGGAACTCGCGGTTCAGTCGAAATCCGAAACCAAGAAGCAGCTGCAGCAGCAAAAATTTTGGGAGTTTCAGTTCGAGAAAATCTCGATATGCGTGATGGTTTTTTTGTAAATGACGAAGCACATCAACTGAAAATTATAAAAATGATTCGGAAATACCAACCTGAAATCGTGATTTGTAATGCTATTGATGACCGACATATCGATCACGGAAAAGGAAGTCAGTTAGTTTCTGACGCTTGTTTTTTATCCGGTTTAATGAAAATTGAAACCGAAATAAATGGAGAAAATCAAAAAGCTTGGAGACCCAAATTAGTATATCATTATACGCAATGGAAAAACATTGAACCTGATTTTGTAGTCGATATCACTGGCTTTAACGACAAAAGGGTAGCGTCAATATTAGCTTATAGTTCTCAATTTTACAATCCAAATTCCAACGAGCCTGAAACCTTGATTGCTTCAAAAAACTTTTTGGAAAGTCTTAATTATCGTCCTCAGGATTTAGGAAGATTAATAGGAACAGATTATGCCGAAGGATTTACAGTCGAAAGATATTTGGCAGTCAATAGTTTAAGCGATTTGATATAATTTTTTGAGGTTTTTCTTTGCAAAAGCAAACTTAAGTATTATATTTGCACTCGTTAAAAAATGGTGGTTGTAGCTCAGCTGGTTAGAGTATTGGTTTGTGGTGCCGAGGGTCGCCGGTTCGAACCCGGTCAGCCACCCAGAATGCAAAAGCTTCGAAGAAATTCGGGGCTTTTTTTGTGGAATAAATTTTCGTACTGGAAATAATAATTTTTAAATTAGCGAAATCATTTAAAAATTTATAAAATGACATTAGTAAATTATTCAACAAATCCAGAATGTGAAATTGTAAGTTCACGAATTGTTAATGCATCCAGAGAACTAGTTTATCGTGCTTGGACAGATCCAAATCATTTAAAAAATTGGTGGGGACCAGCAGGTTTTACAAACACATTCAACGAGTTTGATTTAAGACCTGGAGGCAAATGGAGTTTTATTATGCATGGCCCTGACAAAGGAAATTACCACAATGAATGTGAATTTGTAAAAATTGAAAAACCGAGTCTAATAGTTTGGAAACGACATTCAAAACCTCTATTTCAAGTAGTGGTCGCTTTTGAAGAAATAACTAGCGAGAAGACAAATATTATTTTTAGAATGATTTTTGATTCTCCCGAAGAATGCAATAAATTAAAACCATTTGTAGTGGACAAAAATGAGGAAAACTTTGATAGATTGGAAAATGAATTACTCAAAATGGCATTATAACCGCTAAAGCTTCGAAGAAATTCGAGGCTTTTTTTGTGGGGTTTATTTTCGGTGAAATAATTATTAATTTGTTAACTTTTCATTTATTTGATTTTTATTAAATTGCATCTAATTAATCAATTAAATCAATATTTATGGGAACATTTTTAATTAGCAAAAGAAAAAACGATGAATTTCAGTTTGTGTTAAAAGCTGGGAATGGTCAAGTTATTCTTGCAAGTGAAGGCTATTCTACAAAAGCTGCTTGCGAAAATGGAATTGAATCGGTAAGGAAAAATTCAGAAGTTGACGCAAGATTTGATAAATTAGAATCTAAAAACGGAAAATTCTATTTCAATCTTAAAGCAACCAATGGACAAATTATTGGAAATAGTGAAATGTACGAATCTGTTGCAGCCCGTGACAACGGAATTGAATCAGTCAAAAAAAATGCTCCCGATGCGGATGTAAAAGAAGATTTGTAATCGAACTATATAAAAAAGCAAAAGCCTCGAAATTTTTCGAGGCTTTTTGATTTAAAATAAATTGTGAAAAATTAATCCCCGCTTTTATCAACCACAGGACGATTGTCTCTATTGGCTAATTCCCATGCAATAGCAAAGGCAAGTTGGGTTCTTTTGGTCAAAGCATCAAACTCTATTTTTTCTACTTCGTCGGTTGCTTTGTGATAATCGGCGTGAACTCCATTAAAAAGGAAAACCGATGGGATTCCGTGTTTGGCAAAGTTGTAGTGGTCTGAGCGATAATAAAACCGATTAGGATCGTTTCTGTCATTGAACTTGTAATCTAAAAACAAATTGACATAATTTTTATTGGCATCTTCACAAATGTTGTATAAATCACTCGAAAGATAATCGGAACCTATTAAATACACATACTTATTGGAGTCTTTGTGAAATTCATCACTTCGTCCAATCATATCAATATTAACATCCGTTATGGTGTTGGCCAGCGGAAACAAAGGATTTTCAGAATAATAACGCGAACCGTGAAGCCCGTGTTCTTCTCCCGTAACGTGAAGAATTAACACAGAACGCTTAGGTCCATGACCTTCATTTTTAGCGATTTTGAATGCTTGTGCAATTTCGAGCAAGGCTACAGTCCCTGAGCCATCATCATCGGCACCGTTGTAAACTTCTCCATTTTTTACACCAATATGATCATAGTGAGCCGAAATTACAACAACTTCGTTGGGTTTTTCAGAACCTTCGATATAAGCCCAGATATTTTCGGAATCCGGTAAGTTTTCGTTTTTATTAGCATTCAAATAGGCAGCAGGAATTCTTTGGTAATACTCTGTTGCTCCAGTTGGAAACGGAATTTTGTTGTTTTTGTACTGATTTATCAAATAATCACCTGCTTTTTTCTGTCCCAAGGAGCCAGTTTCACGACCTTCCATTTCATCAGAAGCCACAATGTAAAGATGTGTTTTTAAATCTGTTTCGGTGATAGTATTGATATATTTAGTTGGCGGTACATCGGAAACACTGTTCTTTTGTGAAGTACACGAAACTGTTGATATTAATAAAAAAAGGATTAGAAGTTGTTTCATTTTAAATGTATATATATTAATTGCTAATGACTAGTGCTTATTTTTTTAGAACTTCATTCAAAAAGAGTTTTAAGTGTTCCCATGAGCGTTTTGCAGCAATTTCATTATAAGCTGCTCCTTTTGAATTATCAGTCCCTGATTCTGGATTGGTAAAAGAATGTACCGCATTGGCATAATAAATCATTTGCCAATCGGCTTTTGTATCTCTCATTTCTTGTTGAAAAGCTTCGATTTCTTCTTTAGATTCATAAGGGTCGTCTGCACCGTGGCATACCAAAACTTTGGGGGTTAATGGTATAATTGTTCTTTTTGCATCAAATCCCAATCCGCCGTGAAACGAAACGACGCCTTTTACATTCAACTTTCCTCGAGCGGCTTCAAGTGCTCCGGTTCCGCCAAAACAATAGCCAATAACTACAATATTATCTGGATTGGCACCCGAAAGAATTAATTGTTCCAATGCCAATGAAATTCGTTTTTGGTAGTCCACAAAATTGGTTTTGTAATAACCTGCATTTTTTCCTGCTTCTTTGTAGTCTTTTGGATAATTACCTTCGCCATAAATATCCGCAACAAAAGCATAATAACCCAATTTTGATAGATTTTCGGCGGTATCTTTCGATAATTTGTCAATGCCCATCCAAGCGGGAAGAATTAAAATACCTGGTTTCTGTGGGCTTTTTTTCGATTGTTGAATGCTAAAACCATTCAAAACCTGATTGCCGTCCTTGTATTTCACAGGTTTCAATTGAGCAAAAGAACCAGTAGCATACAAAACGAACGCTAAAAATAAAGAGACATATTTTTTCATATTAGTATTATTTACTACAAATATCCGAAATAAAATAGAAATTTTGGTTTAAACGACTGTTTTTAAGCAATATTTAATAACTGTTTGATCTAAAAGAATTGTCCTCCAGAAATTAAATATTTTTCACCTACTATATTTTTGATAGTAGCTCATTTGCTTTTACAAATTTGTGAAAATTCGTGTAATTCGTGTAATTCGTGTCTAAAAAATTACAAACTCACATTCCGCTTAAAAGCACAACCCAATTCCATAATAGAATCCGTTTTTGAAATGCCCGGAATATTGTCAATTTTTTCATAAAGAATCTTCCGCATATGTTCGTGATTGCGAGCACTGATTTTGATATAAAGCGTGAACAAACCCGTAATATAATAGCATTCCGTGATTTCGGGAATTTTTTTCAACTCTTCGATAATCCGAGTCGAATCCTGATCTTTATTCAACGTAATTCCGGTAAAAGAACCCCAATCATAACCTGCTTTTTTCTCGTTGATTACGGGTTTTATGCCCAATAAAACACCTTGTTCCATCAACCGATTGACCCGCTGATGCACCATCGTATTCGAAATTTTGAGATTAGCGGCTATGGTCGAATACGCCATTCGACCGTCTTTTTCTAATTCTTTGATAATTAAAATATCAAATTGGTCTAGATTTTCCATATATTTTATATTTAAATTGACTTATATTTTGTTATAAAAAATAAATATGACTTATTTAATGCAAATGTAAGTCAAAATCATCATTTTTTATGGTAAAATAAAATATTATGGTATTTTTGTCTTCTAATTTAAAACCATTCACAATGCAACACACACATCCAACTCTTTCCTCAAAATCGGAAGTTTTAATCGAAAAAGAGAACCAATACGGAGCACACAATTACCATCCACTTCCCGTTGTTTTAGAAAAAGGCGAAGGTGTTTTTGTATGGGATGTTGATGGGAAAAAATATTTTGATTTTCTTTCGGCTTATTCAGCTGTAAATCAAGGGCATTGTCACCCAAAAATTATTGGCGCAATGATCCAACAAGCACAAAGATTGACGTTGACCTCTCGTGCATTCTATAATGACCAATTGGGCGTTTTTGAAGAATATGTTACCAAGTATTTTGGCTTTGACAAAGTTTTACCAATGAATACAGGAGCCGAAGCTGTAGAAACAGCTTTAAAGTTATGCCGAAAATGGGCGTATGAAGTCAAAGGCATTCCTGAAAATCAAGCACAAATTATCGTCTGCGAAAACAATTTCCACGGACGAACTACTACTATTATTTCCTTTTCCAACGACGAAACTGCGCGCAAAAGTTTTGGCCCTTTCACCGAAGGTTTTATAAAAATACCGTACGACAATATTGAGGCTCTCGAAAATGTTTTGAAATTATCCAATAACATTGCCGGATTCTTGGTCGAACCCATTCAGGGCGAAGCAGGAGTTTATGTGCCAACCGAAGGCTATTTGGCGAAAGCAAAAGCCCTTTGTGAAGCAAACAATGTATTGTTCATTGCCGATGAAGTGCAAACAGGAATTGCTCGTACAGGACGATTATTAGCCACTTGTGGAAATTGTTCTTGCCAAAATGGATGCGAAAATAATCCTGAAGTAAAATCTGATATTTTAATTTTAGGTAAAGCAATTTCAGGTGGAGTTTATCCAGTTTCGGCGGTCTTGGCCAATGATAAAATTATGAATGTCATCAAACCGGGACAACATGGTTCTACTTTTGGCGGAAATCCAGTTGCTGCAGCAGTTGCAATTGCTGCTCTTGAAGTCGTACGCGAGGAAAATTTATCTCAAAATGCCGAAAAATTAGGTATTATTTTAAGAAATGGATTGAATGAAATTGCCAAAAGAAATCCCTTAATCGAATTGGTTCGTGGAAAAGGATTATTGAATGCAATTGTAATCAACTGTGGTGAAGATTCAGATTTGGCTTGGAACATTTGTCTTCGTTTTCGAGATTATGGATTATTGGCAAAACCAACACACGGGAACAAAATACGTTTTGCACCTCCATTAGTGATTACCGAAGCACAAATTCAAGAATGTTTGGTAATAATTGAAAAAGCGCTGAATGATTTTAAATAATTGAATGGCAATATATTTTGTATTTTTTCTAGGAATTATTTAAAACTTTTTAAGTTAAAATCATTATGAAATCTACAAGATGAAATGTAGTATATAAAATTTAAGACTTAGTAAGGCTTGTTTTTATTGTTAAAATGAATACAAGCCTCTTTTATTGCATTTAATACTTGTAATTACAACTCTACTGAACTCTCCGCCTGCAAAACTCCAAGTTCAATCATACAATCTTTCATCATTTGGTAAGTTCGTTCAATATTGTTGTCTAGTCCAATCGAAAAACGAATTAACCCATCGCTCAAACCCATTGCTTCTTGTTCTTCTATTGGAATTTCGCTAGAAGTTGATGTTCCTGGTGCGCTAAATAAAGTTTTGTAAAACCCTAAACTTACAGCCAAATAACCCAATTTTTGACTTTGCATTAATTCCATTAATTCATTGGCTTTGTCCAAAGTGCCAACATCTAAAGTCATCATTCCACCAAAGCCATATTCGGGATTAATCATTTTGGAATATAAATTATGACTCGGATGACTTTTCAAACCTGGATAAACGACTTTTAAACCATCTTTTTCAAAATGCTCTGCCAGATACATTGCGTTATGACTGTGTTGCTTCATTCGAATGTGAAGAGTTCTCAGATTCTTCATCACACTTGCTGAACGTAAACTATCCATTGTTGGGCCCAAAAGCATATTGGCACCAGAATTGACATTCTTCAGACTATCAATAAATTCTTGCGAGGCACAAGTCACGCCGCCAAGAGTATCACTACTTCCGTTGATGTATTTAGTCAAACTGTGAATAACAATATCAGCTCCTAATTTTGCGGGAGAAACGGACAAAGGGGAAAAAGTATTATCTACTACCAATTTGAGTTTGTATCTTTTCGCAATTTTTGCCAAGCTCTCAATATCAGCAATTTCTAGTAAAGGATTGCTGACAGTTTCGCAATACAAAACTTTAGTTTTGGCAGTGATTGCTTCCTCGACTTTATTTAATTTTGTAATGTCAACAAAAGTGGTTTTGATGCCTAATCGTGGAGAGAAATTCTTCAAAAAAGCATAGGTTCCACCATAAATAGTTCGGCTCGAAACAATATGATCTCCAGCACCACACAATTGCAAAAGGGTAGGAGTGATAGCTCCCATTCCTGATGCAGCTACATTAGCGGCTTCTGTTCCTTCCATAGCAGCCAATGCTTGACCTAAATATAAATTACTTGGTGAAGAATGTCGTGAATACAAATAACAACCATCGGCATTGCCTTCAAAAGTATCGAACATTGTTTTTGCTGACAAAAAAGTATAAGTAGAACTGTCTGAAATAGATGGATTTACACCTCCAAATTCGCCAAAATATTGTAAATCTTGAATATCATCTGCTGGATTGAATTTCATTGTTTTAGTGTTTTAATGGTTATGATACAAAGTTTGATTTTTTTAGACTAATTATCAATACTATCAAAAATAATTAGATTTTTGAACTACTATTTGTTTATTTTTTAAATAAATTTTCTATATTTGATTCAATAATTAAACTATTTTAGTTTATTTTTCAAATCTTAAAATTGCATACAAATGGCTTTAGATTCAATTGATAAAAAATTACTTTTTCTGCTGCAAACTGATTCCAAGAGAACTACTGCAGCCTTGTCATTAAAACTAGACTTATCAGTGACTGCGGTTTATGAGCGTATCAAAAAATTGGAAAGAGAAGGTATTATTGATAAATATGTGGTTTTGCTCAATCGTTCGAAAGTCGAAAAAGGATTTGTGGTTTTCTGTCATCTTAAACTCATTCAGCACACCAAAGAATTTTTGACCAAATTCGAAAGCGAAGTGGTAAAACTCAAAGAAGTGTTAGAATGTCATCACGTGAGCGGTGATTATGATTATATTTTAAAAATTTTAGTAAAAGATATGGAAGCGTATCGAGAATTTTTGGTCACAAAACTGACAACTTTGGAACACATTGGAAGTACACACAGTACATTTATGATTAGTGAAGTGAAAAATACTACGGTAATTGAGATTTAGAAATTGATAACTAAATAAGTGAAATCCGTTAAGAAATCTTTAAATTTTTAACTTTAACTTCAAACAAAAAAAACTAATTTTGCAACACTAAAAACAAAAACACATTACTATGAGTTCATTTGACGTAGTCATTATAGGTTCTGGTCCAGGCGGATATGTTTCGGCCATTCGTTGCGCACAACTAGGTTTCAAAACAGCTATTATCGAAAAATATTCCACGCTTGGAGGAACTTGTCTCAATGTAGGCTGTATTCCATCCAAAGCATTGTTGGCATCATCGCATCATTACAGTGAAATCGCCCATTTTGCTGAGCACGGAATCGAAGTTTCGGGTGAAGTGAAAGTAAACTTGGAAAAAATGATTGCTCGCAAGCAAGCTGTTGTTGACCAAACTTCGGGTGGTGTAAAATTTTTGATGGACAAAAATAAAATCACGGTTTTGGAAGGATTGGGTTCTTTTGTCGATGCTACACACGTAGCTGTTGCCAAAGCCGATGGAACTTCGGAAACTATTGAAGCCAAAAACATTATTATTGCAACAGGTTCTAAACCATCTTCGTTGCCATTCATAAAAATAGACAAAGAAAGAATTATTACTTCAACCGAAGCGTTGAAATTAAAAGAAGTACCAAAACACCTTGTAATCATTGGTGGTGGGGTTATCGGAATCGAATTGGGACAAGTCTATTTGCGTCTTGGAGCGCAAGTTTCCGTTGTGGAATTTATGGACCGAATTATTCCAGGAATGGATGCTTCATTGTCTAAAGAATTGACAAAAATTTTGAAAAAACAAGGAATGAAATTCTACGTTTCCCACAAAGTAAAATCGGTGGAAAGAAAAGGTTCTACTGTAACGGTTCAAGCCGAAAATGCAAAAGGAGAAACGATAACTCTTGAAGGTGATTATTCATTGGTTTCTGTGGGTCGTCGTCCTTATACAGATGGTTTGAATGCCGATAAAGCTGGTGTGAAAATTACAGAAAGAGGAATGGTAGAAGTAAACGACCATTTGCAAACCAATATTCCAAATATTTATGCCATCGGTGATGTGGTTCGTGGAGCAATGTTGGCTCACAAAGCCGAAGAAGAAGGAACTATGGTTGCCGAAATCTTGGCAGGACAAAAACCACATATCGATTATAATTTGATTCCGGGAGTAGTTTATACTTGGCCAGAGGTTGCGGCTGTTGGACAAACTGAAGAGCAATTGAAAGTATCGGGAGTTGAATTCAAATCAGGAAGTTTCCCATTCAAAGCATTGGGAAGAGCAAGAGCTGGTGGAGACTTGGACGGATTCGTAAAAATCCTTGCGGATAAAAAAACAGACGAAGTTTTAGGTGTCCATATGATAGGAGCTCGTTGTGCCGATTTGATAGCCGAAGCGGTAACTGCAATGGAATTTAAAGCTTCTGCCGAAGATATTTCGAGAATGAGTCACGCACATCCAACTTTTGCCGAAGCTATAAAAGAAGCGGCTTTAGCAGCTACAGATAATAGAGCTTTGCACGTGTAATTGGAAAAATATATTTTTAAAAAAAACAAACCCGACAGTTTTCAAAAACGTGTCGGGTTTGTTTTTCTATGCTGTAAATATGCTCTTGTAATTTTGCCAATGACTAAAAATTAAAAACAAGTTTCCAAAAAACACAAATAATGCTATTGGAATTCCTTCTGGGCTTAGGAAAAAATTGATAAATAGAATATTTACTGTGACTGGTAAAATCAAAAGATTGGCCAAGGTTACATATTTACCGCTAACAAAAGACAATCCGCAAAGTAATTCAACTGTTTTTGCTAAAGGAATTAGATACGATGATGCGACAAGCCCAACCTGAAAAGCTTTGAAATCTCCTGTTGTAGTTGGTTCTGGAAATAATTTTAAAAAGAAGCCAAGCGATGAAACTAGGAACAAAAGTCCAATTAAAGTTCGGATAATAATGATTGCGATTTTCATATTTAACTGTTTTTTTTTGGTTAATAACAGAATAAATGTAACCCGTTGGGTGTAATTATTTAAAGTAAAATAAATTGAATAAATATTGGTCAAGATACTGAAATTCAGTATCTTGAAGTAGCTAAACAAACCAATATCTATGTCAAATATAGTGAAAAAATATTTAAGAGTTTTAGAAGTTATAAGTTCTTTGAATTGTGAATTAGAGTTTAAATCTGGTGTCGGAAGAAAACAAAAAATGTCTGAT
>Ga0209717_1000467_pt1 | contig 49380 bp, 40 predicted proteins | sample AD_UKC048_MetaG_FD_184418 | JGI IMG/M metagenome (GOLD analysis project Ga0209717, IMG submission 184418) | Active sludge microbial communities of municipal wastewater-treating anaerobic digesters from USA - AD_UKC048_MetaG (SPAdes) (version 2) | ecosystem: Engineered > Bioreactor > Anaerobic >...
CAGGGTGTACCCACATGCCTTTAGAGGAGCCAATGCCTATTATAGTCCCTTGAAAAAAGCCCTGTTGTTCGGTTATTTTTCTGCCCAACCTGCCGATGTAACCTTGCAAATGCCCAATGCATTGGTATTCACCTGCCTGAGTCACGACATCATTGCCCACGAAACAACCCACGCCATTTTGGACGGGATTCATAGCCAATTTACTGAAAACAGTAACAAGGACACCCTCGCTTTTCATGAAGCATTTGCCGATATCGTGGCCTTGTTTCAACACTTTACGTTCCCGGAAGTACTGAAACATCAGGTGGCCAAAACCAAAGGTAATCTTTCGGGCGAAAACTTGTTGGGGCAGTTGGCGCAGGAATTTGGCTCTTCCATTGGACGGTATGGTGCTCTACGCGATGCCTTGGGCGAGGTGGATCCATTGACCCGTGAGTGGAAACCCCGGGTGCCAGATGGCAATGAGTACCAAAAAATTGTCGAGCCACACGAACGAGGCAGTATTTTGGTTTCGGCGGTTTTTGAAGCGTTTATCAACATTTACAACCGGCGCACGGCGGATTTGCTGCGCATTGCTACCTCTGGTACTGGTATATTACCAGAAGGGCAGTTGCATCCTGATTTGGTCAACCGCCTGGCGGAACAAGCGACAAAATCGGCCAAGCACATTTTACAGATGTGCATTCGGGCGCTGGATTATTGCCCGCCTTTGGACATCAATTTTGGTGATTTTTTGCGTGCCGTCATCACTGCCGATCGGGATTTGATCCCCGAAGACAACCGCGATTACCGACTGGCTTTTATCGCTGCTTTTCGGCGGCGGGGCATTTATCCACTGGGCATCAAATCACTTTCCGAAGAAAGTTTGTCCCATCCGATGGTCAATTTTTACCACCTGGGCAAAGAACAAGAGATGTTTCAGCGCTTGAGGGATTTTTTCCGCGAGTTTAAAAACGAAATATCCTATCTGGAAAACCGCGAAGAGATTTTTGGGAAGACCAAAAATTACATCGTTGGAAACCAGGACATCGAAGCCGGACCCCTGTTTGACGGCATTCGCAAAACCCTCTATGAAAAAATTGAAAACTCGCTTGAGTTTGAAAAATTGACCGGGCTGGTTTTTTCCAAAAACTGTGAAGCCGTGGGGGTACGGAGGTCCAATTCCTATTCTGGGGACGGCCCTTCTTTTTTTGTCCACACCATGAACCTTTCGTCCAGGGTAGGCCCAGATGGAGAAAAAAGCAACCAGATCATCCTAACGCTTACCCAGCGCGCCGGGATTAAAGTAGGGAGCACCGGGAAAATTGAACCCTTTGTGTTGAACAAAGAAAACCCCTATAAAAACCTGGAGGGGGGATTCATCATGCGCGGTGGAGTAACCCTGATTTTTGATTTGGATGATTTCAGACTCAAGTACATCATCAGCAAACCCTTGCTGGATGTAAAAAAGCTAGAAAAAAAGGTGTATCAAATTGACGAAAAACGTGCATTGCAGCTGTATAACTACTACCATGAGGACGGAAATGGTGCAGATGTATACAAAGCTTATTTCGAGCGCAGCAATCTGTTTCCCTCTTTTGAACCGTTTGCCTTTCTTCACAACCATTAACAACCCCGCCCATGGCAACTCAACATGTCAATAAAATAACGGTATTCATGTACCGCCCAGGTGGAACCGGCGATTGTTTTCTCCTACAATTTAAAAAGGGCAATCAGGTAAGTTTCAACCTGATGATTGATTGTGGCTGTATCACTGGGGGCAAACAAAACTTTATACCCATACTGGATGACCTTACGGCCAAAACCAAAGGCAAAATTGACCTCTTGGTGCTTACCCACGAGCATGCCGACCACATCAATGGTTTTACCAGTGTGGCCGAAAAATTTGTAAACCTTACCATTGCCAAGGTTTGGTTTGCCTGGACTGAAAACAAGGACGACCCCGAGGCCAATAACTACCGGCAGCACCATACCGAACAAAAAATGGCACTGGCACAGGCCACCACAAAATTGAATAAATTAGAACGAGACCATTACTTCCACAAACTGCTGGAACTTGAAAATCAGGGCGAGGAACTGGCGGATGGGATCCACCATTTCATCGATTCATTGAATGGGCTCAATGGCTTAAACGAAGCGACGATGGCTGCCAATGGCCCAGAAACGATGGAAGACATCCTGAGGCGATTAAAAATTATCGACAGCAACACCGTGGTGGAGTACCGTTACCCTGGTCAAACCCTGGAAGATGTGCTGGGTGCCGAAGGCATTCGTTTTTTTATCCTCGGTCCGCCCAAAAGCCTGGATTTGTTGAGCAAGGAAGAGGGTAAAAATGAGGGGTATGAAAAAAGGGAAAACAAAAGCACCACCAATCTAGCGTTCATCGAAGCCTTTTCGGTCAGTGAAGACAATGCCCAGGATCACATTCCCTTTGAACCGGACTTCTTTTTTGCGGCAACACCCACCGACGCTTTTGTTGAATTTAAAGAAAAATACCATGCTGATGAGCAGGCCTGGCGCAAAATTGACCACGACTGGCTCTTTGGCGGGGCGGAACTGGCGTTGAGACTGGAACAAAGCATCAACAACACCAGCTTGGTCATGGCCATCCAGTTCAAAGACAGTGAAAAAATACTGCTGTTTCCCGGAGATGCGGAATACGGGAACTGGTTGAGTTGGCACGACCCACAGCTAAATTGGTCTTTTGTCAAAAACAACGTGTTACAAACCGTCGGGGTGGATTACATTTTTAAAAATACCGTTTTATACAAAGTAGGTCACCACCTTTCGCAAAATGGCACGGGCAAGGAAATAGGATTAGAACAAATCAAACACCCAGAGCTGGCGGCAATGGTGACACTGGATTTTAAAAAAATCCTCCCTGGGTGGCTCAATACCATGCCAAATGACTTCATCGGTGCCGAACTCATCAATAAAACCAAAGGAAAACTGTTCTTTTCTGGTGCCTACGAGCCGATCCTGAAAAACATTCAAACCCCGCGGGTGTCCATCAATGCCAATCACCTCAAAGAAACGGTGAAGAATAATAAAAAATTTGTGGGCAAAATTGCGGTGGAGTACAGTGTGAAAGGCTAAGTCTTATCGTGCTGCAAACGAAAAAGCCGCCTCCCCAAAAACATGGAGAGACGGCTTTTTTATGTCCCAGTGCACCCAAAGGTGCAGTGCTGTAAGCTTATTCAGCTACGACTTCGAAAGTAACCTGGCCTACTACATCACGAGAAAGTTGAACCTGAGCCGTATAGGTGCCCAGTTCTTTTATCTCTTCGGTGAAAGTTACTTTGCGGCGCTCAATTTCCAGATCCAATTGCTCCTTGATGGCCGCAATGATTTGTACGTTGGTAACGCTACCGAAAATTTTACCACTTTGACCAGCTTTAGCACCAATTTTGATGGTTTGGCTAGCCAATTGAGCGGCAATGGCTTCGAATTCGGCGCGGCGTGCGGCCTCTTCTTCTTCTTCAACGCGCTTAATGTCGTCGATAGAAGCCACGTTGGTTTTGTTGGCTACACGAGCCAAGCCCTGCGGAATCAAGTAGTTGCGTCCGTAACCATTTTTTACGGAAACTACTTCAAAACGATCCCCCAGTTTATCAATATCTTTAAGCAGAATAACTTGCATGATTGATGATGATTTTGAGATGTTGAATACCCGAGGGCATTCTTAAATCAAATCGCTGTAGACCGAAATAAATTATTTCAGCAAATCGGCTACATAGGGCAGCAATGCCAGGTGACGCGCACGTTTAACCGCTGTAGCCACTTTGCGTTGGTATTTCAGAGAGTTGCCCGTGATGCGGCGAGGCAGAATTTTGCCTTGCTCGTTGATGAATTGGAGCAAAAAGTCGCCATCTTTGTAATCGATGTACTTGATGCCAAACTTGCGGAAGCGGCAGTATTTCTTGCGCTTCTGTCCAATCTTTGGATTGCTGAGGAACTTAATATCGTCCTTATTTGCCATTGGTTGTTGTCTTTTGGAAGGTTAGCAATGTGATTACTCTGCTGTTGGTTCAGTAGCAACTGCAGGTTCCTGATCAGCCGGAGCTGGAGCTGGGCGGCGTGGGCCACTGTTGTTCCCTCTACGGTCGTTGCGATCATTTCTGTCGTCACGTCTTTCCTCAACTACCTTCTTCTTTTTCACAGTACCAATCAAGCCTTTGCGCTTGTCTTCATTGTACTTAATGCCGTACTTGTCAAGTGCTACGGTCAAAAAGCGAATGATACGCTCATCGCGGCGGAACGCAAGTTCAAAATCGTTGATCAAGCTGCCATCAACAGCTTTGAATTCAACACAATAGTAGGCCCCGGAATGACGCTTGCCAATGGCGAAAGCCAATTGACGCAAGCCCATCTCGTTAATATGCACGATCTCGCAGCCTTTGCTTTTGAGGAGATCGACATATGTCTGAGCAGTCGCCTTGATTTCTTCAGACGCCAGCACGGGGTCAACGATGAATGTTACTTCGTAATTTCTCATCGGATTCAGACATATTTGGTTATCAAAAATTTGGGCTGCAAAGGTAAAAATTGTTTTTATAAAAACAAATAAAAAATCCGTAGGGGAATTCCTTTGTGGATGCCCCTACGGATTTTTTATTTGGATGCCCTACGGGCGACCACGCAGGAGCGCCCCTAAGGGCGTTCTACCGCCGAAACGATCATTGAATGGTCGTAATCTCCTCTAATGATTGGCGATTGCAGATTACCCGTAAACGAACGCACATTGCTGTACACAAAATCAAACAACTCCTGGATGGTTACTTTTTTGTCGCGGTTGGAATCAGCCTCACCTTTTAAGCCCCGGATAAGAAAGTGGCTGAATACGCCTTGGCGCAGGCCACTGGCTTCTAAAGAGGTTTCTTCCGATTTGGAAGACATGATCAACGCTGTACCTGCCTGAGCCTGAGCCAACTGATTGTAAAATCCTACAATGGTATTTTGGGTAGACTGCACCGAGCGCGCCGCCAACATGCTTCCGGAATGACAAGCATCGGCAATGCAGAGTTTGTACTTGGCCGGGCTCTTTTTGAGCATATCGTTGATTTCCTGGTGGAAGATTTTATTGTCAATACCATTGTAATCGATGGGCAAAAAGGCACCGGGAAGGCCGTGACCAGAAAAGTAAAGCAGCACAAAGTCATTGGGGCCAGCTTTGTAAAAAACCTCGCGCATAGCGTTGAGTATATTTTGGCGGGTTGCTGCTTCATCAATCAGGAGTTTGATTTGTTCATCGGCAACAGCACCACCTTCCGGGCTTTTAAGGAACGCGTAGATGCGGTAGGCATCATCATCGGTAAAGCGTAAGGTAGGCATGTCTTTGTAAGAAGCGACCCCGATGATGACCGACCAGATTTTGATGCCAGGGCCTGCAAGACTGGGCTGGCTGGTGGGGTTGGCAATTTCTGATTCCAGGGTTTGAACCGGTTTTCCTTCTTTCCAAAAGCCTATTTTTTTGCGGCCATCGGCATAAGTATAGGTCCCCCGACCTTGTGCATTGCCTTTTTCGAACATGCCTTCGTAGCGACTGGAGGTGCCGTCTTTGTGTTGGTAAATGGCTACTCCCTGACCATGTGAAAGACTATCCTTAAATGGGCCGATGTACCGGCTTCCGTCCATGTAGACGTAAGTCCCGTAACCATTGATGCAATCGCCGGAAATGCAACCAGTCTGGCGTAAAGGATTTTTACTGGCTAAAACAGGGACAGCGCCCGGATTTGTTCCCGAACTTATATAGGTGTTTTCTTTCCAGACCCCGGTTTTTTTCACGCCCCGATCGTCAATGAACATTCCGGAGCCATCCATTTTATTGTTTACCCAGCGCCCTTCATAAATTGATTTGTCGGGATTGTATACTTTGCCAAAACCGTTGCGGTTGCCATTTTTAAAATCGCCCAGGTAAATCATGCCATCGGGGTACAATTTGATGCCATTGCCCTCAAAACAATTGCCCGATATACAGCCCGGTTTGAATTTGATGGCGTTGCCATCCAAAAGCAAATTCAAGTTGGCCATGGGTTTGGTCAATTGCCCCTCTTTCCAAATGCCTTGTTCTATCTTGCCATCTCCCATCAGGCGAATGCCTTCGCCTTCATACCGGTTGTTTTTCCAATAACCCATGTAGTTGCCATCATTGGGCAAGTACAAAAAGCCAAAACCTTCCCGTCTGCCACTTTTAAATTCACCGACGTAGCGCGAACTACTACTGGGGTAGTACATCACACCACTACCGTCGATGCAATTGCCCGTGATGCACTGGGCCATACCTATTTGTAGGCTTAAGGTTACTACTGATGATAAGCAGAAAATGAGCTTCTTCATGGTGGAAATAATTTGTGGGGTAGAGTTCCTTTACCAAATATTTAAACAACTATTAGGTCGTTATTCTCTAATCAATGCAAAAGGCATTGCCTGGTCAAAAGTGCCAAACAACAATGGTGTTTGTATATTGGCCGTATACGTACGCACATTGCGTTGTACATAGTCAAATGCTTCCTTGATGGTTATCAGGTTGTTATGGTCTTGATCAGCAGGACCTTTTAAGCCCTTGATTAGAAAGTGGCTGAATACTCCTGATCGCAAACCATTGTCTTCAAGTGAATATTCTTCACTTTTTGAGGACATGAACAGTGCAGTACCCCCTTTGGTACTTACAAATGCCCGATAAAACTTTTCAAGTTCGAGGTGAACAGGAGTCCGAGGATTGCCAATACTACCTGCATGACAGGCGTCAGCGATTATGATTTTGTGCTTAGCGCGGCTTTTTTCGATGATATTTTTTAATTCCTCGTGTTGAATGCCATTGTTGTATCCATCGTAATCAACGGGCAAAAATGAGCCTTCAATGCCGTGGCCGGAAAAATAGAAAAAAATCACATCATTATCATCAGCTTTTTGATAAAGCGTGTTCATAGCCGAGAGGATTCCACTGCGGGTGGCATCTTCATCGATCAAGAGCCGAATCTGACTTTCGGGTACAGCACCACCCTCGGGGCTGCGCAAAAAAGCATAGACCAGGTAAGCATCATCATCGGTAAAACGCAAGGAAACCAGGTGGTTGTATTGTGCTGCACCTATTACTACGGCCCAAATCTTTACGTCTGAAGTGGGTTTGCCTGAAGGTGGTTTTGTCCCAGCACTGGGTTTTTGGGTCTCTTCAAATATTTTTTGTACAGGCAACCCTTTTTCCCATAATGCGGTGAGGATGCGGCCATCGCGGTAATACATGATCCCACGGCCCTGGGGGCTGTTGCTTTTCCAACCCCCCTCGTACCGATCACCCGAGGGGTAAAAAGTTTTTCCCAAACCCTCAGGGTTGCCATTGGCGAAATAACCGATGTAACGGGTTCCATTCCGGTAAACAAACTGCCCCAATCCAGTAGCACAATACTCCACATTACAATTGCGGTACTGGAGGGTATCATCAGGAAGGGCGACCTGATTTTGTAGAATTTCCAGTCGACTAGCCCCTAAAAAACGGCCTTGATCCCAAATGCCAGCCAGTGGCGCTCCGGTTGTTGTACTGAGGGTGCCACTGCCATGTGGCTTGCTATCTTTCCATTCTCCCACATATTTATCCCCATTGGCGTAGATCATGGTGCCTTTTCCCCCAAATTTTCCCAGTTGAAAATCACCTTCGTAGCGGTCCTTATTGGCTAACGTGAGTACCCCTTTGCCTTGTGGCTGGCTGTTGTACCATTGGCCTTCGTATTTCGAGCCGTCGATGTAGGTCATGGTGCCTGTGCCCTGGATTGCATTGGATTGGAATTCGCCTAAGTATTCGTCGCCAGTGGCAAATTTGTAACGGCCTCTACCTTGACGCACCTGGTTGCGCCATTCACCGCTGTACCGGTCTCGATTGGGGAAGTCCATCGTTCCCAAGCCATGGATTTTCCCAGCCTGGAAAACACCTTCGTAAACGGATCCATTGGGAAGTATACACTTCCCAAATCCGTTTTCGCAATTGCCTTTAATGCACTTAAAAGACGGATTTTGAGCATTTAACACCAGGGTGACCCACAGTAGGCTCCACACGCAGCACAACATCTTCATACCTGAAACGGAGTTAATTGTATCAATCAAAGCGATTCTCCAAAAAAACATAGCGTAAGGTTCATCCAGATTGTGTTGTTTTTTATTGAAGATTGAATAATTTTATTAACCTGTAATGGGTTATCCATATTGCTCGGTTTTTTGGCTTTAAAGAAATTTTAAGTCAAATGTAAACCGTTATCATTTTTTTTGATCGCGCACTGATCAGGAATATTAATTTTGCAGAAAAAAACAACTGAAGGTTATGAAAAGATTCTTTCTCTTCCTCATGGTGGCTACGACCCTATTTGCTTGCAACAGCACCAAGAACAGCGTAAGTGACAAAGGTGATGGCAAACACTTTGGCGCAAAAATAAAGCCAACTGGCGCTATTTCTTACGATGCCCTGCTTGCGGAGCTTGATGCCAAAGATTCACTGAAAGTAAAAGTGGTAGGAAAAGTAGAAGGGGTATGCCAAGTCAAAGGCTGTTGGATGAACATCATCTCCGATGCAGAGGGCAAGCCCAAAATGTTTGTCAAATTTAAGGATTACGGCTTCTTTATGCCTAAAGACATTTCTGGCCGCAAAGTCGTGATGCAGGGCATGGCCTACCGCGAAGTGACGCCAGTAGATGAGCTTCGCCACTATGCCGAAGACGCAGGTAAATCTGCTGCGGAGATCGCCTTGATCACCAAACCTAAAGAAGAATTGAAGTTTATGGCTTCTGGTGTAGTTCTTTTGGATTGATTTTAATTTTCTTGTTTATATTTGTCAAGTGACTTAGCGTTGGTTTTCAATTTTGCTGTTCTGCTAAGGATGGATTGTTAATCGCACCATGGCAAAATTGAAAACCAACGCCCACTTAGCGCTCACCTTCAATTGCAGGAATGGATTACAATGCAGCCAAGGATTTTATCGTCGATAAGCTCAAGCGCGAACTCTCCGCTGATTTGACTTATCATGGTTTGCACCATACTTTGGATGTCTTTGACATTACCAAAGAACTCTGCAACATTGAAGCTGTGTCCGCCAAAGAAGCCGTCTTGCTCAAGACCGCTGCGCTTTTCCACGATTCAGGCTTTACCATCAACAACAAAGACCACGAATTGCTGGGTTGTCAGATAGCCCGTCTCGAATTGCCCAAGTTTGGGTACAATGATGAAGAGGTTGAGCAGATTTGCGGCATGATCATGGCCACGAAAATCCCACAAAATCCTCAAAATCCCCTGGAAGCCATTCTTTGTGATGCGGATTTGGATTATTTAGGTCGAGATGATTTTTATAACATCGGTGCTACCCTGTACCAAGAGCTGAAAGCCTATAATGTGCTGCAAAATGAAGAGGCCTGGAACCGCTTGCAGGTGTCTTTCCTAGAAAAACATACCTTTTTTACACCCACTAGTATTGAGCGCCGAGCACCGAAAAAAGCCGCCTATCTGACAGAATTGCGCGATTTGGTGGCCACCTACGAAAAAAAATAATTTTTCCAGGCAGCGAAGAAACAACCCTGTGCGTATATGCATCAGTTAAGGTTACAATTCGCTAGGCAACCTCGGCTTACACTCACTAGTTGCATTCAAGCAAAACCATTCTCAGTCCGAGGTTGCCTTTTTTTCTCTCCTCCTTCTATTTGCCTGTACACTACCTGATACACAACAACAAAAACGCCAAATACACGCTCAGTGAGAAACATGAGGTGCCATTTGCGTTTTCCCAAACTTGTTTTTTGTAAAAGAAAAAAGGGGTATCAAGCTTCTTTGCCCGGAACTGCTCGATACCCCGCAGCGCTTTAATTACAGCGTTCTAACCAATAATATTCTAATGTACAACAGGTAATGCAAAAATCCAAAAAAGCGCTGAAAGAAGTTAGTGGTACTAATAAACCGTATGTCTTTGTGTGGGTGGAGCTAAAAGCCGTCAATATCTAGAGTCCCAATTTTTCCACCGGATGAACACTCTACGGCGTTGTCATCATAGAGTGGTGCAGGTTGATCTTGATACCCCGAAGTTTGCTCCGCTACACTATTGTTGTTGCTTTGGTTAAGTTGCCCCAAAGAAAAGTCTGCGTTGCTGAAGAACAGCAACAAGCTGATGATAATTGCCTCCATAAGTCATTGATTTTGTTGAAACAAAGGTAGGGCGGCCGCAGAGGGGCAGCAATTTCATTTTACAGCGAAATGCGATAGGAAAGATTTTTCATTTTATTGTAAAAATAATAAGCAATAGACTGTTAAAGAATGAGTTGATTTTTATACTTTTAGAAAATCATAACAGGTTATCAAAAATAAATTATTTGCGCCAATGACCCATCTGATCGATTTGGTTCGCCTGCTCAACAAAAATAAGTTCAAACACCTGGAAGTTTTTGTGGAAAACTCCAAGCTCAAAATCTTTTATGAAAAAATTGCCGACGGCTCGATAACAAGCGAACAAGCAGCCCAGGATTTTTTTTTCCCGAAAAACAAAAACGCCAAATTGTACTACTATCGTTTGGCCCAGCAATTGGAAGAACGTTTGCTCAACCTGCTTTTTTTGATCGATTTTCACAAAACGGCAGCCAATCCGCTACAAAAAGAAGCTTTGATCTGTTACCGCAATTATGCTGCAGTGAATTCCCTATTGTTCAGGTTCATGCGGGCACCGGCCATCAAATTGGCCGAGGAAACGATCAAAATCTCCCTTAAAAATGAATTTACCGACATTACCCTCCCTTTGGCCCGTCATTTGGCCGTTCATTATGGGTCAATTGATAAAGTCAAAAAAAAATTCTTCTATTACAGCAAAATTGTAGAAACCTCCCAAGAAATTCTGCAAGCTGAAATTCTTGCAGAGAAATATTATGCCGTATTTGCATGGCATTATGGTGGTAAAAGTTCGTCAGATTTAAAATTTGCAAAAAAAATTGCCCAATTCGCGGAAGAACTAAAAACGTACACGCAACGGTTTTCTTCTTATCGCTTGAACATGATTGCACATTTGATTGCTGTTTCTCGTTACCAAGTGGCAGCAGATTATGAAAATATGGTTATTGCCTGCCAAGAGGCGCTGATGTTTTTTGAAAATAAAAAGCAAGAAACATCAAGAACTCAGATCCAGTACTTTTCGTTCCAATTGTTGGTTGCCCATGGTATGCTTGGCAATTTTGAAAAAGGGGCTGAAGCTGGAAAAAAAGCCCTCGTTTTGTCTCAAAAAGAGAACGTCAACTGGTTTTTGAGTGCAATGGCGCTTTTCAAGCTTTATCTGCATGCCCAGAAATACGATCTTGCCTTAGCATACTTGCGAGAAACGATGGATAATCCGGCTTTATCAAAACAACCGTCACTGACTCAGGAACGGTGGCGCATCAATGAAGCCTTGGTGTTTTACCTGATCCGTACTGGCAGACTGCCCAAACCCCCAGAACTCAACATCAAGTTTCGTAGCAAAAAATTCATCAATGAGTTCAGGTTGTCTAACCAGGATAAAGCCGGTGACAACATCAACCTCATCACCATTCAAATCCTTTTCCTGCTTTTGGAGAAAGATTATGACAGCATCATTGACAAAATGGACGCCCTCAGCTCTTATGCCCACCGCCATTTGCGGCGCGACGAAAGTTACCGCAGCAACTGCTTCATCAAAATGCTGCTGCAATTGGACAAAGGCCACTTCAACCGCATCGCCGTGCAACGCAAAGCCGAACCCTATTATCAAAAGCTACTCGCGGTACCCCTGAGCAAGGCCAAACAAGATTTCGATTTGGAGATTATTCCTTACGAAACCCTGTGGGAATTTGCATTGGAGAGTCTTTCCCCTTCCAATACCACAAAACTAAGGGACAATTAAAGAAAAATCAGTTGCGTTTTTCAACTAAAAAAAAGAGGCGAGAATTTTATAAAAAAATAAGATTTAGAATCATAAAAATTTCATTATGAAATTTTTATGATTCTAAATAAGCTGTAAAAATTACATTTTCATAAAAACCTAATTACATTTCCCCCTAAATCAACTCCCCGATGTGCATCTGGATGTTGCGGCTGATCATACCCAGGGGCAAATCATTCTCATCTGCGCCAAAGGGTTCTTCAATTTCCTCGGCAATAATTTCCAAACTGGCCAGTACATAAAAAATAAAGGCCACGATGGGGATGACGTAGTACCCGAGGCTAAACACGTAACCAAAAGGCAAGGTCATGATGTAAAAAAAGATGAATTTTTTGATGAACACGCTGTAAGAATAAGGGATGGGGGTGTTTTTGATGCGCTCACAAGCCCCACAAACATCGGTAAAAGATTGCAACTCGGGATTGAGAAAAAGGAGATGTTCACCACTCAGTTTGCCTTGTTCCGCAAGGAAGAGTACCCGACTGTACAGCAAGGCGGCAATTTGGTTGGGGATGTGTTTTTCCAAATCCATCTTTTGTTGCACCGCGGCGGGTAGTTTGTCGAACAACTCAATGCGGGTTTCCTCGCTGCGCAGGTGCCGCTGCAGTGCCGCTGCGTAGGCTGGGATCATGGCCCGGAAAAAATCGCGCTCATCGGCTTCAGCATGGAGCAAGGCTGCTAGCTTCATGGCCAGGTTGCGGCTGGTGTTGACCAATGTGCCCCACAAGCGCCGTCCTTCCCACCAACGTTCGTAGGCAGTATTGGTCCGGAAAACCAGTAAAAAAGAAATGACAAAGCCCAGCAAAGTGTGCATCACGGAAATATTGCGCACATAACTCTGGGCACTCAATTGCCAAACTTCCAGCTCTAAATAGGCGATCCCGGCAGAATATACCGAAATGAGTACGATCAGGGGAAACAAGCGCCGCACCGTATCCGAGCGGTGAAAGCGAAAGATGAAGGTGATCCAGTCTTTTGGGTTGTAACTTATCATGGCCTTTTTTTTGGCAATTCGTTTCACAATAGGGCTAAAATACCTTTCTTTGTTTCGAACTATACAGACGGGTAAAGGCAGCTTTCTGCCTCAACAAGTCTAACAAACAAATAAACGCACAAATTTATGTACCTCATCGGATATGACATAGGTAGTTCTTCGGTAAAAGCGGCATTGGTCGATGCTGAAAGCGGCAAAACTTTGGTGCGCACGCAATATCCGGATCGTGAGATGGATATGCAGGCACCTCGTGCCGGTTGGGCGGAACAACATCCCGACCAATGGTGGGAGGGGATTGTACAGGCTACCCAGCGCTTGTTGAAAAGCCATCCCTTCAATCCTCAATCCGTAAAAGCCATTGGAATTTCTTACCAGATGCACGGTCTGGTGCTGGTGGATGCGGCTGATCAGGTGCTCCGTCCTTCAATCATTTGGTGTGACGGCCGTGCAGTAGACATTGGCGCTGCCGCCTTTGAACGCATTGGCCAGCAAAAAGCGTTGGCGCACTTGCTCAATTCACCAGGCAATTTCACGGCATCCAAACTGCGTTGGGTTCAAGAGAACGAACCCGAGCTATATCGGCGCATCAAACACTTTATGCTTCCCGGCGACTACATTGCCCTCAAAATGACGGGAGAAAGCTGTTCCACCATTTCTGGACTTTCTGAAGGCATATTTTGGGATTTTTTGGATAAAAAACCTGCCGATCTGGTTTTCCAGGATTACCAGATCGACCCTGCTTTGATGCCGGCGCTGCAGCCTACTTTTGGTATCCAAGGCGCGTTGCGGGCAGCAGCAGCAGCTGAGCTAGGTTTGGTTGCGGGTATCCCCGTGGCTTACCGGGCAGGAGATCAGCCCAACAATGCCCTTTCCCTAAATGTGCTTGATCCAGGAGAGGTAGCGGCTACTGGGGGAACTTCGGGGGTAGTATATGCCATTACGGACCAGGCGGTTTTCGATCCTCTTTCCCGAGTCAATGGTTTTGCCCACGTCAATTATACCCTGGAGCACCCTTCCATCGGCGTGTTGATGTGCATCAACGGTGCCGGCATCACTTACAGCTGGTTGCGGCAAAACATGGGCGCAGCAGGGGTATCTTACCCCGAATTGGAAGAACGAGCCGCACAGGTGCCTATTGGTGCCGATGGCTTGTCGATCCTGCCCTTTGGAAATAGCGCCGAGCGCATCCTGAACAACGTTGATTTGGGGGCTCAAATTCAGGGACTCAACTTCAACCGCCACGGACAAGCGCACTTGATTCGTGCAGGACTGGAAGGTATTGCTTTTGCATTTGTATACGGCATGAGCATCCTGCAAGATATGGGCCTCGACTTAAAAGTAATGCGGGTGGGTAATGACAACTTGTTTCAATCGCGTATCTTTGCCGAAACCATTGCTACCTTGTGCAACAGCCACATTGAAATGCTGGATACCACCGGGGCAGTAGGCGCAGCTAAAGGAGCGGGATTTGGGGCTGGCGTTTATTCATCTTTGCGCGAAGCGCTGGGCAGTACGCCCAAAGTGGGAGCTTATGAGCCTTTATCCAATGCTGATGCGTATACCGCCGCGTACCGTGTTTGGTTAAACCAATTGCATAAACTATCAAACAAATAGAGATCATGAGTAATTCTGTTGTATTGGGGAATCGCGAGTACTTTCCCGGGATTGGGAAAATACAGTTTGAAGGAGCTGGCTCCGACAATCCGCTGGCCTTTAAATACTACGATGAAAATCGGGTAGTGGCGGGCAAGACCATGAAAGAGCATTTTCGCTTTGCTACGGCTTATTGGCATACTTTCTGTGGTACAGGTGGAGATCCCTTTGGCCCGGGCACTAAAAATTTTCCCTGGTTGGAGGCAAGTGACGCGGTACAGTCAGCCAAGGACAAAATGGATGCCGCATTTGAGTTTTTTACTAAAATTGGTACGCCCTATTTTTGTTTCCACGATGTGGATTTGGTAGACGAAGGCCCCAGCCTCGCTGAAAGTGAGCGCCGTTTAAGCGCCATCGTTGACTACGCCAAAGAAAAGATCGCCGCCTCTGGTGTGAAAGTACTTTGGGGGACAGCCAACCTGTTTTCCAATCCCCGCTATATGAATGGCGCGGCGACTAGCCCGGATTTCAATGTGGCAGCATATGCAGGAGCACAGCTCAAAAACGCCATCGATGCTACTATTGCACTCAATGGGGAAAATTACGTGTTCTGGGGTGGTCGGGAAGGCTACATGTCTCTGCTGAATACCGACATGAAGCGGGAGCAAGAGCACCTCGCGCGTATGTTGAGTATGTCACGCGATTATGCCCGCAGCCAAGGCTTCAAAGGGGTGTTTTTTATCGAACCCAAACCCATGGAGCCCAGCAAGCACCAGTACGATTTTGATTGTGCGACGGTGGTTGGTTTCCTCAACCGTTATGGATTAGCTGATGATTTTAAAATCAACATCGAAGTCAACCACGCCACTTTGGCGCTGCATACTTTCCAGCACGAACTGCAAGTGGCCGCTGATGCGGGCATGTTGGGCAGCATTGATGCCAACCGTGGCGATTACCAAAATGGCTGGGATACCGACCAGTTCCCCAACAACGTGATGGAATTGACGGAATCGATGTTGGTGATTCTACAAGCAGGTGGTTTACAAGGGGGTGGCGTGAATTTTGATGCCAAAACCCGCCGTAACTCCACCGATTTGATTGATATTTTTTACGCCCATATTGGCGGTATGGATGTGTTTGCCCGCGCCTTGATCGCCGCTGACGCGGTTTTGAGCAAGTCGAAGTTTTTGGCCATGCGCAAAGAGCGTTATGCCAGCTACGACAGCGGTAAAGGCAAAGAATTTGAAGATGGAAAACTCAGTTTACAGGATTTGCACGCTTTGGCACACGCCAATCCTGAGCCTGGGTTGAACAGCGGAAGACAGGAAATGTACGAGAACATCCTGAATCAATACGCATAGTTGGCCAATGACGAATAATGAATGACGGGTGCCGAATTTGTCGGTCCCTGAGCGGGGCTGAAATGACCGACAAATTCGGCACTCGTCATTCACTACTCGTTATTTTTTATCAAAAGCCAAACCCATTCAAGATTGCTCCAGCAATCAACGCTGCTACAATTGGTCCAACTACTGGCACCCAGGCGTAGCCCCATTCACTCCCACCTTTTCCAGCAATGGGCAGAATGGCATGTGCAATCCGCGGCCCCAAATCCCGGGCGGGATTGATGGCATACCCCGTGGTGCCGCCCAAACTCAGGCCAATGGACCAAACCAAAACACCAACCAACAGTGGTGCCATACCCGAGCCAGCCTCCGCATACAAGGCAATTACACCAATGACCAATACCAGCGTACCGATGATCTCACTGATGAGGTTGGCCGGAGCGTTGGGGATGGCCGGACTCGTACTGAAAGCGGCTAATTTGAGGCTCTGATCATTGGTCGCTCCCCAATGTGGCAGGTGGTGTAGCCACACCAAGGTAGCCCCTAAAATTGCCCCCAACAACTGGGCACTGATGAATGGAAGGACGTTGCTGAAGTTGTTGTCTTTGACTGCCATGGCAATGGTGACGGCAGGATTGAGGTGGGCAGCTGGACTGCCAAATTTTTGGGCGATAAAGATGCCCATGGTCACTGCAAAGCCCCAGCCCGCCGTTATGGCAATCAAACCGCCGTTGTTTCCTTTGGTTTTGCTGAGTAAAACGTTGGCAACTACACCATTGCCCAGCAGGATGAGCACCATGGTGCCAATGAGCTCACCCAAAAAAGGAGAAGTAATCATTCGAGAAGGGTTTTAAGCGTGTGTTTACAAATTTACTTTGTGCTTGACTTTTACATCAATAAATAGACCAGTTTTTTTAAGGCATGTGTAAATTCCTATGCATGTCAATGGTTGTTAAGCTTTTGCAACTTTCGGGTTATTTCAATGAAATCGGTTAAGGCCAATTGTTCCGGGCGTTGCTGATAAAAAACATCCTCCAATATTTCGGAACCTTCAGAGAACAAGGGTTTGAGGGTATTGCGCAGCATCTTACGCCGTTGGTTAAATGACGTTTTGACTACTTGTCGGAAAAGTGACTCATCACAGCCAAGATCTTGATTTTCTTTGCGCACCAAACGAATGACTGCGGATTGCACCTTCGGTGGAGGTGAAAAACAACTTTTGTCAACATTGAACAAGGTTTTACCCTCATAATAAGCCTGGGTCAAAACACTGATCACGCCGTAATCTTTGCCACCCGGTTTGGCGATGATGCGATCTGCCATTTCTTTTTGAAACATCCCGACCATCTCTGGTACATAGGGCCGGAATTTGATCATGTGAAAAACGATTTGTGAAGAGATGTTATAGGGGAAGTTGCCAATCAAGCCAAAGGCCTGACCTTCAAATACCTTCGCAAGATCAACTTTTAGAAAATCCCCTGAAATGATGTTGTCCTGCAATTGTGGATAGTATTTCTGGAGATAATTGACCATATCTACATCTGCTTCAACCACTTTTAGTGAAGCAGTTTTTGCCAGTAAATATTTGGTCAGCATACCTTTTCCAGGCCCCACTTCCAAAACAAGCGGAGCCAATTCGGTGTTGGTTGTTAAACTATTGGCGATGCGTTCGGCAATTTCTTCCCGGTTGAGAAAGTGCTGCCCAAAGGATTTTTTAGCTTTCAAAACAATTTTCTGCTTTTTTTACCATTACTTTGCAAAACTATCAAAATTAAATACAACCCGTAGGATTTAACTGTGATGAATGAACAAGCAGTAGGCCAGGAAAAACTGGACAAACTTAAAATCGGCATCAGCATCGGTGATATCAATGGAATTGGGTTAGAGGTAATCATAAAAACGCTGTCCAATCCTAAAATAATCAACTTTTGCGTACCCGTGTTGTACGGATCCTCTAAGATCGTTTCGTACCACAAAAATATCGTTGGCCTAGATTTCCTTTTCCAGCAAATCCGCAACGCAGAACGGGTTTTCCCCGATCGCGTCAATGTAGTGAACTGTTGGCAGGAAAACGTCAATATCTTGCTTGGTAAACCGACAGACGTAAGTGGGAAATACGCCTATCAGGCCTTGGAGTGGGCGGTCAAAGAGCTAAAGGCAGGGTACATCGACGCCCTCGTAACTGCTCCAATCAATAAGGAGGCCATGCAGATGGCCAACTTTCCCTTTCCCGGGCACACCGAGTACCTGACTCAGGAACTAGCCAACGGTAAGGAAAGTCTTATGTTGATGGTCAGTGATACCCTGCGCATTGGGGTCGCTACAAACCACCTGCCCTTGCGCGAGGTAGCAGGCAAGGTGAGCAAAGAACTCATCTCACGCAAGTTGAAGACCTTTGAAGAAACCTTGCGGGTTGATTTTGGCATCGATCGGCCAATCATTGCGGTACTGGGCATGAATCCACATGCTGGTGATGGGGGTGTATTGGGGGATGAAGATGACCGCATTATCCGGCCAGCCATCATTGAATGCAAAAAGAATGGTATGTTGGTCATGGGGCCATTCCCGGCGGATGGGTTCTTTGGTTCGGGTTACTACAAGAAATTCGACGGCATTTTGGCCATTTACCATGATCAAGGTTTGATCCCATTTAAACTTTTGGCGTTTGGAAGTGGTATTAATTATACTGCCGGATTAAGCGCGATTCGTACTTCTCCTGATCATGGCACAGCCTATGATATTGCCGGGAAAAACGAGGCAGACCCGGATTCTTTCCGAGAAGCTTTGTTCATGGCCATTGAACTGGCTAAAAACCGCAAGGAATATTATGGCGATCGCGCCAATGCCCTGGTACGCCGGAGCAAGATCAAATCGGAGAACGGAGTTGAGGAGGAAGAAGAGGAGGATCTGGAAGATGAAATCGACGACGTGCTCGAAGAAGATCAAGCTTACGAGGAAGAAGGTTATGACGAGGAGGAACAACTGTAATGTTGAAGCGTTTAGGGTTAAATTGTTGAAAAGTTGTCGGTAATGTGGGATTGATAATCAATCTTAAGTTTTTCATGCGTGAATAAACTACGCTAAAGTGGTCTTTCAAACTTCACTTCAACTTTTCAACTTTTCAACCGTTCAACTTAAAAAAATACGCTCTTGAAGCCATCAGTTAAAGTAGGAATACTGGTTTTTTTGGTTTTAGTGGCTGATCAAGCCTTGAAGATTGGGGTGAAAACCCACATGGAGTATGGTGCTGAAATCAAAATCCTGGGCCTGGACTGGGCGCTGTTGCATTTTGTAGAAAACAATGGCATGGCCTTTGGCTGGGATTTGGGCGGTGAATATGGCAAGCTGGCCTTGAGCCTCTTTCGCATTGCTGCCGTCATTTTTCTGATTCTTTTTATTCGTCAACTCATTGGTGAAAATATTCGCTTTGGGGTATTGGCCAGTTTTGGGCTCATCCTGGCTGGAGCTATCGGCAACATTCTGGACAGCGCTTTTTACGGGCTCATCTTTTCACCTTCTTATTATCATGGAGGACTGGCTACCTTGTTTCCACCGGAAGGCGGTTATGCAGGTTTTTTACACGGGAAGGTAGTCGATATGCTATATTTTCCCATTTGGCAAGGCATTTACCCCACTTGGGTGCCATTTCTCGGGGGGAGTGAATATTTTTTCTTCAAGCCCGTGTTCAACATTGCTGATGTTTCGATCACCACGGGGGTACTGAATATCCTGATTTTCCAACGCGACTTTTTTCGCTATTACCAGAAAGATGAGGAAGTAGCTACTCCCGCTCCGGTAATACCCGAAAATGCTAATCAAGATTTACCAGAAGTGCAAGATCAGTAAGTAGTGACGAATTTTTCGAATGACGAGTGACGAATGGGGCGCTCCTATCCAAGCACAGCACCAAATTCGTCACTCGTCATTCGAAAAATTCGTCATTTTTACTTATACCGTTTGCCGTGTTTTATCACCATGTCCACATCCTGCAATAGGCTGATGTAGCGCAATACATCTCCGCGCACCGCGATGATATCTGCGTATTTTCCTTCCGTGACGGTTCCTACCTGATCCGCTACACCGTGAAACAATGCTGGCCAATACGTAGCCGCCCGAATCGCGTACATTGGGTCTACACCAAGGTGGTTCACCCATACATCCAGTTCGTTCCAGGTCGACTGGCTGTGAAATTTCATGGGAATACCACTATCGGTACCAATCAGCAGCACCACACCCGCTTCTTTGAGTTGTTGAAATTTCTTGGCCAGCGTAGGTTGACGCAGCGGCGTGAGTTGAAAATAAGCCAAACGATCGGGGTGCTCGATCGACTGTCGGATATCGGCAATGATGGAGTCAGGAAGTCCCACGTGCCAGGAAGGATCATCCAGTTTTTCCCGATTGTCGCGGTTGTAGGTGTAATTGTACAGACCTTCAATGGTGGGTGTCCAATACAAGGGGCCCAGGTTCATCTGAGCGGTTCGCTCTTTGATTTGATTGAGGATGTCGTTGGGGTAATCGGGTGAAGAGGACAATCCCGTGTGTTCAAAGCAATCGACCCCCAATTTAAGTCCTCGCCGGATCTCTTCCGGACGGTGGGCGTGCCCAACTACCTTTAATTTCAGTTTATGGGCTTCATCCACTACCGCACTCACTTCCTCCATCGTCATTTGGTCGTGATCGATGAGTTTGATACAATCCACGCCGGCTTTGGCCAATTTGCGCACTTTATTGCGGGCATCTTCAGCCCCTTCAACCCCCCAACGGAACTGTTCGGTGCCTGGATAAGGTTTTTTTTGAATAAAAGGCCCTGATACGTATAAAGTAGGTCCATCCAAAGTCCCCTTGTTGATGGCATCGCGTACGGCAATAGATTCCTCTAGAGGTGCCCCCAGGTCGCGGGCAGAGGTCACACCCGCCATCAAAAGCTGTTTTGCAGAGGAGGGCATGATGACACTGCCAAACAGTTTGGGGTACGTTTTGTCCCAATGCGTGTAATCGCTGTGCCCATTGATCATCAAGTGAACGTGCATGTCCCAAAGACCGGGCAAAAGACTCATACCTTCAGTAGAAATGATTTCGGCATCTTTGGGAATCTCAATTTGACCCACCTGCCCCACTTTGGCAATTTTTTCACCTTCGATGATGATGACACTGTTGCGAATCGGATGACTGCCATAGCCGTCAATGAGCGTTCCACCCACCAGGGCTTTTACATTTTTTTGCTGCGCAAAACAAGAAGTTATTCCCCAAAACAAGAGGATGGCAAAGAGTAGTGCTTTTTTCATACTAATTTAAGTTGAGAAGTTAAGAAGTTGAGGGTTTGGGGGTGTCAACATCGCTCGCGGTAGCCTCAACCCTCTCAACCCCTCAACTTCTCAACTCAATCCACAATCATTTCCACCCGATCCAACTCCTGCTGCCGGATGTTGCCCGGCAAGTCGCGGAATTCGTATTGCTGATTGCGCAATTTTGGTTCAAAACCCGCTTCCCGAATGGCATCCTGAATGCCTTGGGCGGTAAAACGGAAACGTGCCCCGGCGGCGGATACCACGTTTTCTTCAATCATGATGCTCCCAAAATCATTGGCACCCGCGTGCAAACAGATTTGTGCCACCTGTTTGCCCACGGTTAGCCAGGAGGCCTGGATGTTGATCACGTTGGGCAACATGATTCTGCTTAGGGCAATCATGCGCACATATTCGTCTCCCGTGACGGTGTTACGAGCACGTTTCAGTTTTTTGAGAATAGTGTCTTCATCCTGGAATGGCCAGGGAATAAAGGCCAGGAAGCCCTTGGCATCGGCGGGTTTTTCGGATTGCACTTCCCGGATTTTCACCAAATGCTCCATACGTTCCAGGTTGGTTTCGATGTGCCCAAACATCATGGTGGCTGAAGTGGTCAAGTGCAGTTGGTGGGCCGCTCGCATGATGTCGAGCCATTCTTGTGCACCACATTTCCCTTTGGAGATGAGGCGACGCACCCGATCATCCAAAATCTCCGCCCCAGCACCGGGCAAACTATCCAGCCCCGATTCTTTCAAGGCTTTAAGTACCTCATAATGGGTAGATTTGGCCAGTTTGGTGATGTGAGCTACCTCCGGTGGACCCAGTGCATGCAATTTAAGGTTGGGGTACAAAGATTTTAGCTCCCGAAACAAGCCAGTATAATATTCCAGCCCCAAATCAGGGTGGTGCCCACCTTGCAGCAGCAGTTGTTCACCGCCAAAAGCAAAGGTTTCTTCAATTTTTTGCTTGTATTCCTCAATCGACGTAATGTACGCCTCACCATGGCCTGGACGGCGGTAAAAATTACAAAACTTGCAATTGGCCAGGCACACATTGGTCGTATTGGAATTGCGGTCGATGATCCAGGTTACGTGATTACCGGGTACTTGTTTGCGCCGCAGTTGATGGGCAACGTACATTAAATCAGCAGTAGGGGCTTGTTCCAATAAAAATTGGCCTTCCTCTGCCGATAAAAACTCGAGCCGCAGTGCTCGCTGCAATAAATCTTCAGTATGCATGGACTATGGATTAAATCGTTTACGACTGGTTTGTGCTAACCAATCAACACAACCTGAAAACAAAATTACAAAACGCAGGTTTTACAAAGCATGATTTATTTTTCATTATTTTCTGAAAGCAATGAAAAATAAAAAAATAAGCCAAGCCTGTACAAAAGCTGTTCAAAATCAAAAACATTGCGTATATTTGCACCCAAGTTGGAAAAAGCACTACAAAAGAGGGAATCGAAAACGGTTCCCTCTTTTGCGTGTTAATCCGTCTTTACCTTGCACAAGGAAAACGAACACAACACATGATTACGGAGAAAATCGAAGCGCTGCTACAGGAAAAATACCAGGAACCTGAATTTGCTGACTGTTTCACGATTGAAATCAAACAGGAGGGTGGCAATCGTTTGGAAGTATTCATTGACAGTGATTCCGGAATGCAATTTGAAAAATGCCAACGCATCAGCCGTTTTTTGGAGGCACACCTCGATACCAATGGCTGGTTGGGCGAAGTTTACACCTTGGAGGTTTCTTCCCCCGGTATTGAACGACCATTGAAGTTCGCACGGCAATATCTGCGCAACATCGGTCGTACTTTTGAGGTAAGACTCAGTGCCGGAGAAACCAAAACGGGCGTATTGAAAGCAGTGAATCCCGAATCCATTGTTCTTGAAGAAGAAATCAAATGGAAAGAAGGAAAAAAGAACATGAAAGGAACCGTGCAAACAGTTATTCCTTTCGAGCACATAGCTAAAGCAATTGTAAAGATTAGTTTTTCATAAAAGCTGAGTGTGTTGAGAAGTTAAGAAGTTGAGAAGTTAAGGCTGCCGCGTCATACAATGTCGCTCGCGGTAGCCTCAACCCCTCAACCCCTCAACTTTTCAACTTTTCAGCAATAAACTTTGTTGCGATGAATCTGGTGGACACTTTCTCGGAATTCAAAGCTGGGAAAAATATTGACCGCCCTACGATGGCGCGGGTACTGGAAGATGTTTTTCGTACCCTGATCAAAAAGAAATTTGGATCAGACGACAACTTCAACGTAATTGTCAATACACAAAACGGTGACTTGGAACTCTGGCGGGTACGTGAAATTGTACCCGATGGAGAAGTTACCGACGATCGGGCACAAATTTCAATTTCGGAAGCTCTGGCTATTGACGAGGACTACGAAATTGGCGAAGAGTGCTACGAGCGTTTACAACTGGAGGATTTTGGGCGCCGAGCCATTATGGCCGCGCGCCAAACTTTGATCTCCAGAATCATGGAACTGGAGAAAGACGAAGTATACAAGAGTTACTCGGAAAGAGTAGGGGAAGTAATCGTTGGCGAGATTCACCAAATCCTGAAAAAAGAATTTTTGGTGGTCGACGATGCAACCGGCAATGAATTGGTGCTGCCGCGTACCGAAACGATCAAAGCCGACTTCTTCCGCAAAGGTGATATGGTCAAAGGCATCATTCGCCGGGTAGAATTGCGCAACAATACCCCGATTGTGGTCATGTCGCGCACTGACAACGCTTTCCTTGAAAAATTACTGGAAGCAGAAGTGCCGGAAATTGAAGACGGATTGATCAGCATCAAAAAAATCGTACGCCTACCCGGAGAACGAGCCAAAGTAGCTGTAGAGTCTTATGATGACCGCATCGATCCAGTGGGGGCTTGTGTAGGGATGAAAGGCTCACGGATACACGGAATTGTGCGGGAATTGAACAATGAAAACATTGACATTGTCAACTATACCAACAATGCCAGCTTGTACATACAGCGCGCATTGACTCCCGCGAAGGTGACGCGTATTGAGCTGAACACCGAAACGAACCACGCGGATGTTTACCTCGAACCGGAACAAGTGTCATTGGCTATTGGCAAGAGTGGGACCAATATCAAATTGGCCAGCCAACTTACCGGATACGAAATAGACGTTTACCGCAACAATACCGAAGAATATGAAATTGATGACGTCGATCTCGACGAATTTGGTGATGAAATTGAAGACTGGATCATCGATGCCCTCCAGGCCATTGGTTGCGATACTGCCCGCAGTGTGCTCAATTTGAGCAAAGCGGAATTGTTGCGCCGTACCGACCTTGAGGAAGAAACCATTGATGATGTACTTCGCGTGCTGAGTGCCGAATTCGAAGAAGGAGAAAATAATTGATTTCTGAGGAACTATTTTTAAAAACGAACTCTTATGAATGAGTTAGAGTCCGTTTTTTCAGGGAGAACCATTTAAAAATATTTTTTCTAAGATAATCTGTGGAAAAATCGGATTTGCTTTACTTTCAATGGTTTTCCCTTATCTTTGTGCCAGTTTTCTAAATCTTTCGAATGTCAAGAGTTTTAGTCAAGATTGCTAGGGACTTGAATGTCGGTACAGCTACTATTGTGGACCACCTCAATAGTAAGGGCTTTGATATTGAAAATAAGCCCAACGCCAAGATTACCGATCCGATGTATGATGAATTGCTAAAACAGTTCCAAAAGTCAATCGAAATCAAAGACGCCGCTAAAAATGTCAACATTGGTTCTGTCCGGCCCAAGCCGGAAGTAGCGGAGGTAGTAGTACCCACTAAAGAAAAACCAAGCAACGAAGAAGACAGCGTGCAAAAAAATGAAGCGGAAAGTGAAAGCTACCGCGTCAAACTGCAAAAGCCAACGGTGCTAGGCAAAATTGACCTGAGCGAACGCCTGAAGCAGCGCATTGAAAAAACGAGCAATGAATCCGCTAATAAGCGCAAGGAAGAAACCCCTGCGCCAATCGAGGAGAAGAACACTTCCCGTGAAGATGTCGCTGCTCCAGTCGTTGAAGAACAGCGAACACCAGAGCCAGTCAAAGAAAAACCCCTCGAACCACAAGCGACCGTGATCAGTAGTATTCCTCCTAGCGAAACACCTGTTAGTACAACAACTACCGGAGATTCAAATGTGCCGCAAGTTGTAGAAGGTGACCAACAAGGCTCTCCAGAAAATAACTTTTTGCGCGCAGAAACGCCCGAATTACGTGGGCTCAAAATTTTAGGGAAAATTGATACCGACAAATTTGAGCGTCCCCGTAAAAAAGAAAAACCGAAGGAACAACCTCGCGGCAAAGCAGGAGGCCAACCTGGTCAACAAAATCGCGGCAATACCCCACAACAAGGCCAAGGAACTGGTCAAGGAACTGGCAATGCTGGTGGAGGCAATCCCAATAGAGAGGGCCAAAATAGAGACAACCGAGGGGACAACCGGAATAGACCCAATAATGGTCAACCCAATACCAACCAACCCAATACGGGCGAAAACCGCAACCGCCCCAATACGGGCGACAATCGCAATCGACCCGGTACGGGCCAACCCAATACGGGCGAAAACCGCAACCGCCCCGCTACGGGTCAACCTAATACGGGCGGTGAAGGACAAAATCGTCGGCCACAAACCGAAGGTGGAGCACCATTAAGTGGTTCTGCTGCTGAGGACGCCAAGAAAAAACGCAAACGCAAACGTAAAAAAGTATCCCCCGGTCAGGAAGGCCAACAAGGTCAAGGCCAGGGCCAGGGCAATAACCAGGGCGGCGGCAACAACCAGAATCAGGGTAATAATCAGGGCAGCAACCAGGGCGGCGGCGGCCAAGGTGGCCAGCGTCCCAATTACCAGGGTGGTGGCGGAGGATACAACAATAATAACAACAGCAACAATCAACGTCCACGGCCTCAGAACCAAACCCAGGGCGGTGGCAACCGACCAACTGGAGGACAAGAAAGTACTGAAGTTTCACAACGCCAGATAGAAGAAAAAATCAAAGCAACCATGGCGCGTCTTTCCGGTGGTGGAAAGAAAAAACGCCAGAAATTGCAACGGGATAAACGCGATCGTTTCCGCGAACGTCAGGAAATTCTCGAGCAAGAAGCGGAAGGCGGCAAATTGCAGGTAACTGAGTTTATCTCGGTGTCTGAATTGGCCAGTGTGATGAACGTGGCCGTTACCGAGGTAATCACTACCTGTTTGAGCCTGGGTGTAATCGTATCCATCAACCAACGCCTCGATGCCGAAATCATCGAATTGGTAGCCGGTGAGTTTGGACACGAAGTTGAATTCATCTCCGTAGAAGAGCAAGTGGGTGAAGAAATTGAAGCACCAGATGCGCCAGAAAATCTGCGCGATCGTGCTCCAATTGTAACCGTGATGGGTCACGTAGACCACGGTAAAACTTCGCTGCTCGATTATATCCGTAAAGCTAAAGTAGTAGAAGGTGAAGCCGGGGGGATTACCCAGCACATCGGTGCCTACGAGGTTGAATTAGAAGAGGGTCGCAAAATCACTTTCCTCGATACACCGGGTCACGAAGCCTTTACGGCGATGCGCGCACGGGGTGCCAAGGTAACCGATATTGCGATCATCATCATCGCGGCGGACGATAGCATCATGCCTCAAACCCGAGAAGCCATCAGTCACGCACAAGCGGCTGGGGTTCCGATGGTGTTTGCCATCAACAAGGTGGACAAAGCGGGTGCTCGTCCTGAAAAGATTAAAGAAGAATTGGCGGGGATGAATATATTGGTGGAAGACTGGGGAGGTAAATTCCAATCCCAGGACATTTCAGCCAAAACAGGTTTGGGCATTCCTGAGCTGATGGAAAAAATTCTGCTCGAAGCAGAATTGCTGGAACTTAAAGCCAATCCAAATCGCAAGGCCACTGGTACAGTGCTGGAAGCAACCTTGGACAAAGGCCGTGGCTACGTCACCAAAATGCTGATTCAAAATGGTAGCCTGAAAGTGGGTGACACTTTTGTAGCGGGTGAATTTTCCGGTAAAGTACGAGCCATGCTCAACGAGCGCGGCAAACGTTTGACTACTTCTGGCCCGGCCACTCCGGTCATGGTACTCGGTTTGAGCGGTGCTCCCCAAGCGGGCGACCTGTTTAAGGTATACGAGAATGACCAGGAAGCGCGCCAAATTGCCACCAAACGTTCACAAATTGCCCGTGAGCAAGCCAATAGAGCCACCAAACGGATTTCGCTCGACGAAATTGGACGCCGTTTGGCCCTGGGCAGCTTCAAGGAATTAAACCTGATTGTGAAAGGGGATGTGGATGGCTCGGTAGAAGCCTTGGCCGACTCCTTGATCAAGTTGTCGATCGAATCTGTACAGGTGAACGTGATCCACAAAGCAGTGGGCCAGATCATCGAATCAGATATTCTTTTGGCTTCGGCTTCGGATGCCATCATCATTGGCTTCCAGGTTCGCCCATCCTCTACGGCACGCAAACTTGCCGAGCGTGAAGGAGTAGAAGTGAAAACTTACTCCATCATCTACGAGGCCATCGAAGAGGTCAGAGCCGCCATAGAAGGGATGCTTGAACCCACCAAGGAAGAAAAAATCACTGGTTTGGTGGAAATCCGCGAAGTATACAAAATCAGCAAAGTGGGCACCATTGCCGGTTGTTTGGTTTCAGAAGGGAAAATTGCCCGGAACAGCCACATCCGTGTGGTTCGTGACGGCATCGTAGTCTTCCCAACACGCGAAGGCGCACACGGGGAAGTGGCGTCACTTAAGCGGTTCAAAGAAGACCAACGCGAGGTGAAAGCGGGTCTGGAATGCGGTTTGTCGATTAAAAACTACAACGACATCAAAGAAAATGATGTCATCGAAGTATACGAAATTATTGAGATCAAGCAGAAGTTGAGTTAAACTCGCTTTGTTTGGATTCAAACCAATGGGTTGCTGCTTGGAATAATTGCCGGGTCGCAACCCATTTTTTTTTGCCAAAAAAAAAGCTGGGTAAGTCCAAATGACTTCCCAGCCGTAATCATAATCCCAAAAACTATTTTATGCTTCTTGATCCGACTTCACGAGCAATTGAAACCCATTGCCGTGAATGTTAACGATTTCGATATTGTCATCTCTACGTAAGTATTTGCGCAACTTGGTCACAAATACATCCATAGAACGGGCGGTGAAATAATTGTCTTCACCCCAAATTTTGGATAGAGCTTCGGAACGTGGGAGGATGTCATTGACATTTTGAGCAAACATTTTTAACAACGAAGCCTCCTTCGGGGAAAGCTTATGTTTCTCTTCCTCACCACTTTCTGCAAATGTAAGAATTCTTAATGGAAAATTAAAGTGATATTTACCGATAGAAAATTCTTTCACTTCATCTTTAAGTTCTGCCTTGGTTTGGCTCCGCTTTAAAATGGCGTGAATGCGGAAAAGCAACTCTTCAGAATTGAAGGGTTTGGAGATGTAATCATCAGCTCCAATGCGGAAACCTTCCAATACATCATCCTTCATCGTCTTAGCTGTGAGGAACACGATGGGCATTTCGCGGTCTTTCTCGCGAATTTCTCTGGCCAGGGTAAAACCATCTTTTTTAGGCATCATCACATCGAAGATGCACAAGTCGTAGTGCCCTTTTTTGTAACTCTCCAGTCCTTCTACCCCATCTTTAGCCAATGTTACATCATAGTCGTGCATTTCCAGATAGGAACGCAATACGTCACCAAAGTTTTGATCATCTTCTACGAGTAAAATTCTATTGTTTGCCATAAGCGTTTATTTTCTAAGGGTTTTAAGGTTTTGGGGTTTTAGGGTTTTAGGGTTGGCGCTTCGACTCAGCTCAGCGACTAACCCTAAAACCCTAAAACCCTAAAACCCCAAAACCCTACATTTTTCATGCTTCAACTTGAAATGGAAAAGTCAGTACAAAACTACTGCCCTTTCCGGGTTCACTTTTTACTTCTACCGAACCTTTGTGCGCGGTCATCATGGCTTTTACATAGCTCAGACCCAGGCCAAAGCCCTTGACATCGTGCAAATTGCCTGTAGGTACGCGGTAAAATTTATCAAAAATTTGTTTTCTCGCCTCTTTGCTGATGCCAATCCCGTTGTCTTGTACCGTAACCTCTACCCCATTGGAAATGTTGCGGGTCATGACGGTGATTTCCGGTTTGTCAGGCGAGTACTTATCCGCGTTGTCCAAGAGATTGTTGATCACATTGGCCACATGGGTAAGGTCTCCTTCAATGGATGGTCTACTGGCATTGAGTATGGTTTTTACAACCCCATCCCGTTTTTCTACCCGCAAGGAAATGTTTTCAACCGCCGCTTGAATGATCTCGTGTAAGTTCAGCTCAGTTAGTTTCAGGGAGAAATCTCGCTTGTCGAGCAAGGCCATTTGCAAGACTTTCTCTACCTGACTATTCATACGCTTATTTTCCTGTTTTATTATGTTGGCAAAGCGTTGTACTTTCTCCGGGTTGCTCAAGATCATTGGGGAAACGATCGAATCGGAAGCCAAAGAGATGGTCGCAATTGGTGTCTTGAACTCGTGCGTCATGTTGTTGATAAAATCCGTCTTCATTTCCGACAATTTCTTTTGGCGGAAAATAACCGTAAGGGTATACGCAAAACAGGATAAAATGATGGCGGCGAACAAAGCGGTTCCGGTAGCGTTTTTCCACAAGGAGCTCAGGATGATGTTGGTACGATTGGGGAAATACACCCGCAGTTCGCCCGGAGGCACTTTGGCGTTGTGAAAAACGGGCACCGAATTATCAGGGTTATATAAACTGGACGTGTTGTAGGTCGGAACGGGTGGTTTGTTGTCAAAACCATCATACACATAATGGCCATCTTCAATGATCATGACGTTTTTTTCGTTGGACCAGATGCCGTAGTGAAATTTGAATTTGCTGTTTTTGGGATTAATGCCCCGTTTTTCAAATTCTTGACGGATAAGCAAGTCAAGGTCTCCCACTTTAATGCGTTCTTCCAGGGAGCGCATGCTTTTGTTTTGATCAAAAAATGATTTTACCCCGGGATTATCCATCATTATTTTTACATAAAATTGCCGATCGGCATTGGGCATCCTATCCCAATCTTCCGGTTTGAAGTTTTTGGACGAATTATTCTGTTGGGCATTTGAACCGATAATTTGCTGTTCCTGATAGGCCAATGTAAAACCATTGACGGATTCAATAAAATAGGTTTCTTCAAAATCCTCCAGGCGATCACTCACCTTTACCAGCGCCTCCTGAACGTTTTTATTGAATCGTTCCTCATTCACGGACATGGAAGTACGGATCAGGTCGATCTGAACCAAAATGACCCCCAATACCGCTGCACTCATCAAACCAATGATTAACCAAATTGCTTTTTTGTTCATCCTTTGTATAAACTATAGTAGCCTGAGCACTTTCTCAGCTACAAGATACGAAGCACTTTATATTCGTGTAGTCTGGTTGATTAACAAAAGTTAAAATAAACCTGTTGCAAAATTAGCCGATTTGTAACGGAGGCGCATTACTTTAACTTAGAATTAACCTATGCAGGGCGATGAAATAATAAGTGTTCATTTTGCCAGAGGATCAGCTGAGTAAACGGTTCATTTCAAGTGTCTTAGCTGATCCTTTGGCCTAACAAAAATGAACACTTATTTTTGCCCCACTACGATGTGAAAATGTTCTAATCATTTTCGCCCTGAATTGGATTACGGTAAGCATCCGGTCTATTTCAGCTTGCCAGCGTTGGCCGAGTGCCGCTTCAATGGTCCAGTCGCTGTTGAGTTGATTAATCAGCCCCGGGTTGCATTGGTAAGCCAAGACTTTGAGCAAGCGGGCATAATGCCAGATGTTCCAAAATGGATTTTCTCCGCCAGCTAAAAAACGTTTGAATGGATGGAGCAGCGCGAGGGTCAGTTCATCGCTCCAAGTATGAGCATTGGCGCAAAGCACAAAGGTCGCCGCTTGGTCATCCTCCAGTAAATATTGCCTTTTTTGCAGCAAAGGAACCATTAATTTGTGCAAAGACGCTTCCGGTAATTGTTGCAACAAGTGCCGGCCAGCGGTAGTTTTCCAACTGCTGGCGTTTTCGTTATTGAGCCACCAATCGGCCAGTGCTTCTTGCCAGCTGAGATCATGATGCAACAAACAAGCATCGGTCAAGGCCTGTACCCAACTTTCTTCCCGGTCTTGTTGCGCAAATAGGGAGATGGTCGTTTCGGGAGAAAGTCCCCAATACCTTTGCCAATCCGACGGGGGCAAGCGTCGGATGAGTTGGAACAGCCAGGAACTGCGTTGGTTGAGGGTAAAAGGACTCTTGCCACTGATTTCCACGCCATCTTTGCGCCACGCTTCGGGGGCATCATCGGGCAATTCCAAGCTTAATTTTTGCCCGCTTACCACGATACAAGCATGGAGATAATCGCGATATCGCCCCAGCAACGCTGAGTTTGGAATACATGCCAGCAATTCTGCGGCCATTTGTCGGGTTTCTTTGCGGCGCTCTTGTAAACATTCTTCTAAAAAAGCTTCATCTGCTGAACCCAAACTTGGGCTTAGTGCGGCCAGGAGTTGTGCTTTTTGTGCGGGGTCTTCCTCTGCCCAGGTTGACTGTACTAAACTCCGCCCCAGCGCAGCATCCTGGATACGCAGTTTGCGCAGCAAATCCGGGCGCAGTACTCCGGTCGTTGTGTTCCATGCCCCAGGTTCTGCGGCCTCGTCAGCCAATTTTCGCCATTCCGGGTGTTGTTTGAGCAACCAGGTTCCCCGTATGCCAATAGCTGTTTGGATGGTCTCCCAAAGGGCTGGATCTTGCAAGCACTTCTGCAACAAAAGGGGCAAAGTTTGTCTGGGCAACACCTGTTGGGCTTGCTGTAACCATCGAATCCATTCTGGTAAAGCGTCCGGGTATTTTCCATCTAAAATATCCTGCAAGCAACGGGCAGATTCCACGCTGCATTCTGGTTCGGTTTCTTGAATAGGGGCAGGTTGCAATTGCGCAGTCCAAACGGGTAAAGGGAAACCCGCACGTTGCCATTGTCGATGAAAAACCAAGGCTTGAGCTACAATTTTTTCAGGCAATTCGGAGTTATTTAATCCTTGTTCTTGCCAAAAGATCAGCAAACTGTCGGCAACCGGCGCTCGATCCGTTCCCAAAAGTACCAGCGTTTGTAGCTCTTCTAAATGGTTCATTTTTAACGCATGTTGGTTTTATGTTTAATTTAGTCTTATTTTGTAAGCACAAGTACGGTTTTTGTACCTACTCATTTCTATAACAATCAACATGGATTACCGTCGCCTTTTTGACCTCTTCGGATATCAGGAAGCTCGTTTCTCCAACGAGACTGCCCTCGCCTACAAACGGCAAGGACAGAGCATGGTGTTTTCTACCCGCGATTGCCGACACAAGATAAATCAAGTTAGCGCATTTTTGTTGAGAATGGGGCTGCGTCGGGGTGAACGGGTGGCCATCATGGCCAAACACGGGAGTCCTTTCTGGAATTTTTTGGATTTTGGCATGCAACAAATTGGACTCATTGTGGTACCGCTTCATGCTACTTCGGGAGTGGAAGAGCTGCGGTTTATCTTGCAAGATGCCGCCATTCGTGCTTGTTTTACGGATACAGAAGAGTTGTATGCCACCATTCATAAGCTGCAAACCGGAAGTCCAGACCTGGAATGGGTGGTTCCTTTTTATCCACTTGCTGGCGTAAATCCTTGTCTATTGGATTTACTGGCGGAACCATCAAGTGAAGAACTGGAAACCATTAAAATCCTTCGGGAAAGTGTTGTCGAAGACGACTTAGCCACCATCATTTACACTTCCGGTACTACTGGGAAGCCCAAAGGGGTGATGCTTTCGCACAAAAATGTCATCAGCAACATTAAGTCTACTATTGCCCTCATTCCCGTCAATTGTGACAAAAAGACGCTTAGTTTTTTACCCTTGAGCCATATTTTTGAACGAATGGTGATTTATACCTATATTGCGGTAGGTGCAAGTGTAACGTATGCCGAGGGGCAAGAGCAACTTTTGAGCAACTTGCGCGAAGTTCGTCCTCACTACATCACTGCGGTACCTTTGATTATTGAACGTTTGGTTGAACAGATCATGGCCAATTCAAAGAAGGGGTCTTTTTTACGGAAAAGAATCATAAAATGGGCCATTGAACTGGGCAAAAATTATTACGACCGCAAGCGGCAACCCCTGGCTTATTGGTTGCGTCTTAGCTTAGCGAGAATTTTGGTGTTTAACCGCTGGCGAAAGATGTTTGGTGGTCGTATGGAGGGAATAGTCGTTGGTGCAGCGGCCTTAAATCCTGTATTGGGGCGCTTGTTTTCTGCGGCTGGGCTTAAAGTTAGAGAGGGCTATGGGCTGACCGAAACCTCACCGGTCATTGCGTTCAATCGTTTTGAACCCGGCGGCTCCCGGTTTGGTACCGTGGGTATGCCGATTCCGGGGGTAGAGGTGCGCATTGTCAATCCGGACGAAGAGGGGGCCGGAGAAGTGCAGGTTAAAGGCCCTAATGTCATGTTGGGTTACTACCAACAGCCTGAAGCCAGCCGCGAAGTCATGACCGAGGACGGATGGTTTCGTACGGGGGATGTAGGGATGTGGGTGCACAAACGCTTTTTGAAACTCAAAGGCCGCCAAGACGACATGTTCAAAACGGGTGCGGGTAAGTTTATCGCACCAGAAGCAGTTGAAAAACAATTGTATCACTCTGAATACATCAGCCAGTGCCTGGTTGCTGGGGCTAGTCGCCCGGCTCCCTATGCATTGATTGTACCCCGGTTTGACAAATTGGAAGAATGGTGCAAAACACAAAAAGTACACTGGACTGCGCCTCAGTTTATGGTGCTTAATCCCAGAGTGCGTCGTTTTTTTGAACAAGAACTGGCACGACTCAATCAAGATTTACCCCCCTACCAGCAAGTTCAACAGTTTTTGCTGCTGCATGAACCTTGGACAGAGCACAGTGGGGAGATGACCGCAACGTTGAAATTACGCCGTAAACGGATTCTGGAAACCCACCTAAAAGCCATTAATGAACTTTATTCATAACTTAATCATGAGAAATCTACACCTTACAGCCCTTTGGTGCGGCTTATCTACCTTGTTGCTTGCACCATTTTTGACATTTTCTCAAGCTACCACTATCCCGGTGGCAACTACCAGCACGGCAATCAGTTGGTTTGATCAAATGATGCTGGAAGACAGCGTCGGCGCTTTGGAAATACGTCTTGAGACGGATTTAAAATTATTGATGCGTGGCAAAGCTGACGAAAAATATCAGGCCGCAGTGATCAAGTACAAAAACAAAGCCGGAGAAGAAAAAACTTACAATGCGGAGGTAAAGGCTCGGGGAAAAACGCGAAAAGACATTTGTCTGCACCCGCCGATTAAACTGAAAATCAAAAAAGTTGACCTTACCGCAGAAGGATATTCGACACACAACGAGATGAAGATTGTGTGGGAGTGCAAGCCCTCTGGGGCGTTTGAGCAATTCATTTATAAGGAGTACCTGGCTTACCGCTTGTACAACCTGATTACTCCCGCCAGTTTTCGGGCCAAATTGGTCAAAATTAATTTGGTAGACTCTAAAAACCCCGAAAAAATCACCGAAAAAATTGGCTTCATCGTAGAAGACGAAGAACAGGTTGAGGCTCGTTTGGAAACCACCATGATGGAGGAAAGACCCAAAGATACCAAGCAGTTTGCCCGGGCCCATTTTTTGAACTTCGTGCTTTACGAATACATGATTGGCAATACCGACTGGGCTTTTGGCAACAGCCACAATGCCCGTTTCTTTGAGCACAATACCACCAAAAAAGTGATCCCAGTGCCCTACGACTTTGACTATTCGGGTTTGGTCAACGCACCTTATGCGGTGCCTCATGAATCTATACCAATTGCGAACGTGCGGGAACGTTACTTTAAAGGAGGAACTGTCAACCAGCCAGAAGGCATGATTTTGCGCAAAAAATTCCTGGAGTCCAAAACCGCCGTGCTTGATTTCATCAAAAACTTTTCACTTCTGGACAAATTCAACCGAGAAGACGCCTTGTCCTACATCGAAGACTTTTACAAGGAACTGGAGGATGAAAAACGTTTTCTCCGGGTGATTAATCCCTGATTTTTTACTTCACGACCGGGTGCTGCCTGGTAAATAGAAATAATTTAGCTGGTTCCAAACAATCTTTTAATTTTGGGTTTATATTAGAGGATAATTCTGCCAAACATCCGAATAAACCAACTTTTTTATGGAGCCAACCAGATTATGTGACCTGATTCACTATCAGGCAGCACAATTCCCCTTGGAGCGTGCTTTTGGACACCGCGTTGACGGCCAATGGAAATATTACAGCACCCAGGAAGTTGTAGACCTGGGCAATAAAGTCAGCCGTGGTTTGCTCAAATTGGGCGTTAAAAAAGGCGATCGAATTGGGGTAGCAGTCACCCAAAACCGTACAGAATGGACCATCCTTGATGTGGGCATTCAACAAATTGGAGCCATTAACGTACCGGTTTATCCAACCATTACCTCGGAGGATTATACCTACATTTTTAATGATTCTGAAACCCGTTTCTGCTTTGTCGGAGGGGGGGATTTGTATGAAAAAGTGAAAAAAGCCCAGGCCGGGGTTCCTACCCTGCAAGAGGTCTATTCTTTTGACAAAAAAGAAGGTCAACCTTTCTGGGAAACCATTTTTTCAGAAGAAGGCCAGGCCGACGTAGATGCGCTGATGGCGTCGATCCTGCCGGAAGAGCTGGCTACCATTATTTATACCTCTGGTACTACCGGGGTACCCAAAGGGGTGATGTTGTCCAACCACAACATCATCAGCAACATCATGGCCGGGCGCAATGCGTTTCCTTTTACCACCGGAGATACTGCATTGAGCTTTTTGCCCATCTGTCACGTCTATGAGCGCGTGGTCATTTACCTCTACATGCTCAATGGAATTTCGGCCGTATTTACGGGTACAGATAACCTGGGTGGTGAAAGTGGCGACCTCATGGCGGTTAAGCCCCACTTTTTCACGACCGTACCTCGCCTGCTGGAAAAAGTATACGAGCGCATTTACAACAAAGGGCTTGAGCTGACGGGCATCAAAAAGAAGCTGTTTTTCTGGGCCTTAAAACTTACTGAAGAATATCATTTTGAATTTAAACCGACGGGTTGGAAGGCCATTCAGTGGAAAATTGCCGATAAACTGATCTTTAGCAAATGGCGCGCGGCCCTCGGTGGCCAGCTCAAGGGCATTACTACCGGTGCTGCTGCTTGTCCACGCAGAATAGCTCAGGTGTTTTCTGCCGCAGGTATCCCCATTCGGGAAGGTTATGGACTGACCGAAACCTCGCCAGTACTCACCTTAAATCTTTTTCAACCCAATGGAGCGATGTTGGGTACGGTTGGGCCAATCATCGAAAAAGTTGAATTGTACATCGATGAGTCGGATGGCATTTACCGCCCCGGTGAAGGTGAAATCCTCGCATCTGGCCCCAATATCATGATGGGGTATTACAAAAAGCCCGAAGCCACGGCCGCAGTGATGAAAACGATCAATGGCAAAACCTGGTTCTGTACGGGAGACGTAGGCAAACTGGTGGATGGCCCCGGAGGAAAAAAATACCTGCAAATCACCGACCGCAAAAAGGAATTGCTCAAAACCTCCGGTGGTAAGTACGTAGCACCCACCCCCATTGAAAGTAAATTTCGGGAAAATTTCCTGATCGAACAAATGATGGTCGTCGGGGAACAACGCAAATTTGTTTCCGCCCTGATTGTGCCTGCTGAGCCAGCTTTGAAAGACTGGTGCCAGGAGCATCAGGTTGAATGGACTACCTTCCCTGAAATGATTCATCACCCCAAAGTGATGGCCAAGTTTCAGGAAATAGTAGATGAGATGAATCCAAGCTTCAGCCATATTGACCAAATCAAACAGTTCCGCTTGTTGGACAAAGTATGGGAACCCGTCAAGTCCGATGGCACCGAAGCCGAACTGACGCCTACCATGAAACTTAAACGTAGAGTGATTTTAGAGAAATACAGTGGCGTGATTGAAGATATTTACGCCGAATAATGAGCTATCAGCAGTCAGCTATCAGCAGTCAGCTTATGTCAATAATTAAATGACAACTTATAGCTGATGATCGCTGATCGCTGACTGCTCATGGCTGATAGCTTACTGCGGTGGCAGCAAATCAGCATTGCGGTTGTACAGATAAACCAACAATGCAATAAACAAGATAAAAAAGATAAAGAAATACATTACACAGTATCCCTTTCGTCCAACGTTTTCTATTTCAGACATTGTTTAGGCAGTTTTGAGTGAATGAAAACTTGCGTCTGCAAAGATGGGTAAAATAGTTGAAGAGTTGGAAAGTTGAAGAGTTGAAAAGTTTTTAGACCTCACTTTTCAACTTTTCAACCCTTCAACTTTTCAACCAATTTCTTTTGATTCTCAATTCAAAATCCTACCTTTGCGGCTCAATTTTTAATTCATAACCAAATCTCACCTTTCGTGAGAAGAAATGCATTGTATGATAGACGAAAAAGACGACATCGAGCAACAAGAAACAACCCTCGATGCCGAAGCGCAAGTTGAAGAAACTGCGCCAGAAACCAGCAACGAAATCACCGCGGCAGTAGAAGAAACCGAAGCAGCGGTAGAAGCTGTAGCTGAACCAGTTGTGGAAGCCGCCGTTGAGGCAGTGGAAGAAACTGCGGATGTTGCTGACGAAGTTGCTGAGCCAGTTGCAGAAGCCGCCATTGAGGCAGTGGAAGAAACCGAGGCTGTTGCTGAAGAAGTAGCTGAAACGGCCCTTGAGGCAGTGGAAGAAGTGGAACTGGAAGAAGAAGCTGCTCCTGCTGAAGTGATCATCATCAAAAACGTCGACCTGATTCCTGAAGTGCCCAGCGCTGGAGGTGATGATGACGACGAGGATGAATTGGACATCGAATTGCTGTTTGTCAGTGGCTTCGACCCCAATACTGCCCACGATGAATTTGACTGGAGCATCACCAACAAAGGTGGCGCCGTTTATTCTGCGGATACCACCAAAGAATACCTGACCCAGTACGAATCTACCATGAACGCCGTGGTAGAAAGCGAAATCGTCAAAGGACGCGTAACCTCCGTAAACGGTGGCGACGTGGTTTTGGACATCAACTACAAGTCGGATGGTTTGGTGCCACTTTCTGAATTCCGCGACACACCGGACCTCCAGATTGGAGACCTGGTTGAAGTGTACGTTGAACAACAGGAAGACTTGCGCGGCCAATTGGTGTTGTCTCGCCGCAAAGCTAAATTGCTGCGCGCCTGGGAAAGCATCGTGGATTCGTACGAGAACGGTACGGTGATCAAAGGTACGGTGATCAGCAAAACCAAAGGCGGTCTGATCGTAGACTGCAGTGGTTTGGAGACCTTCTTGCCTGGTTCACAAATCGACATCAAGCCAATCATCGATTACGATTCATACGTTGGCAAAAACATGGAGTTCAAGGTGGTTAAGATCAACGAAACCATCAAAAACGCCGTGGTATCTCACAAGGCACTCATCGAAAGCGACCTCGCCGAGCAACGCGAAGCCATCATTGCCAGCCTCGAAAAAGGCCAGGTTTTGGAAGGTATCGTCAAGAACATCACCGACTTCGGTGCGTTCCTCGACTTGGGCGGCGTAGACGGTCTGCTCTACATCACCGATATCTCTTGGGGCCGCATCAGCCACCCAAGCGAAGTACTCAGCCTGAACCAAAAGATCAGCGTAGTAGTATTGGATTTCGACGAGAACAAAAAACGTATTTCTCTGGGCTTGAAGCAATTGCAACCACACCCATGGGAAGTGCTCGACAACACCATCTCCGAGAATTCTATCGTTAAAGGTAAAATCGTCAACATCGAAGATTACGGCGCATTCCTGGAAATTCAACCGGGCGTAGAAGGGCTGATCCACGTTTCTGAAGTAAGCTGGAGCAACCAACCGATCAACGCACGCGAATTCTTCAAGTTGGGCCAGGAATATTCCGCAAAAGTGGTTACCGTTGACCGCGATGAGCGCAAGATGTCTCTCTCCCTCAAGCAGATGGCGCAAGACCCTTGGAGCGAAATCGAAAACCAATTCCCACTCAACAGCCGCCACACGGGCGAGGTGAAAAACCTTACTCCTTATGGCGTGTTCATCGAGCTGGAAGAAGGCATCGGCGGCATGGTACACATCTCCGATTTGAGCTGGACCAAACGTTATGGTCACCCATCCGAGTTTACGAAGGTTGGTGAAAAAATTGACGTGGCGATCCTCGATATCGATAAAGACAACCGCAAACTGTCACTGGGCCACAAGCAATTGGAAGAAAACCCATGGGATACTTTCGAAAACGTATTCCCTGTAGGTTCTTACCATGAAGCTACCGTATTGCGTCGTGACGACCGCGGTGCCATCGTGCAGTTGCCTTACGGTCTGGAAGCTTTTGCTCCGATCAAACACATCCGCAAAGAAGACAACAACCTCGCCGAAGTCGATGAAGTACTGACCGTGAAGGTGATTGAATTCAACCGCGATGACAAGCGCATCTTGGTTTCTCACTTGCGTTACCTCGAAGACATCCGTCGCGAGGCCGATGAGCAAGTGAAGAAAGTAAAAGACGATGAGCGCAAAGTAACCCGCGTTGCCGTGAAAAAGCAACAGGATAGCATCGAACGTTCTACCCTTGGTGACCTGGAAGGACTGGCTGCATTGAAAGAACAATTCGAACAGCAACAACAGACCATCAAGGAAGTCAAAGAAGCGAAAGAAGCCAAAGACGCTAAGGACGCGGAAGCTACCGAAGCGACTGAAGTTAACGACGTTACCGAAGACAAGGAAGATTAGGAATAATCAATCCTGATCTGGAGATAAAAAAAAAGCCCTGCCCGGTGATCCGTGGCGGGGCTTTTTTGTTTCCAAAAAGTTAATCTCCAGCATCTAAACCGACGAACCTTTAGTTTTGCAACATATGACCTTCTCCAGCAAACTCCTCCTTTTCGGCGAACACACGGTATTGCAAGGATCCGCAGCCTTGGCCTTGCCCCTGCCCTTGTTTCAGGGGGAATGGGCCTGGGCGGAGACAGAAAATGCGGCTTCCCTGCAACGCAACTTGCCAGCATGGTGTCAGTATTTGACCAAACAGCAAGCTGAAGGTAAGTTGGAAACAAAACTGGACTTACCCCGCTTTGCCGATGAGCTGCAAGCGGGGCTATACTTCCGTAGCAACATTCCAGATGGATACGGAACAGGTAGCTCGGGAGCAGTTTGCGCAGCACTCTATGCCCGCTACGCCTTACCACCCATTGACCAGGAGGACGCCGCACGTTATCCTGAACTGAAACGTATCCTGGGGCAAATGGAGAGTTTTTTCCATGGCGCCAGTTCGGGGACTGATCCTTTGATCATTTACTTGGATCGCCCTGTTCTGTTGAGTGAAGATGGGAAAATTGAGTCGATCCCGCTGCCTGCCTGGCCGCAAGCCGCCAGTGGTTGGCAGTTCTTTTTGCTGGATACGGGCCAGAGCCGCAGTACCAGCCAATGGGTGAATTTGTTTTTGGAGCGCTGTAAAGTCTCCGCTTACCAAGAACAAGTCAAAACGCAATTGATCCCGGTTACGGAGGAGGCAATTCGCTTGTTTCAACAGGCGCAATGGCCCGAATTGTATGGCAATTGGCAACAGATCAGCGCTTTGCAACAACAATTGCTGGAACCGATGATCCCCCCCGCGTTCAAAAAACTGTGGGAACAAGGGCTCGAAGCAGGCCATTACGCACTTAAACTCTGCGGCGCGGGTGGCGGCGGCTTTTTGCTAGGCATGGGCAAAACCGGCTTTTTACCCCCCAACGCAATCGTTTTGCATGAATCATGAACACGTGCATGAGCACTCATCATTCATCATTCATAACTCATCACTATACAAACGCTCTACAATGAGAAAAACATCATTCATCCTTGGCTTGGCGCTCTTGGTCGCGATTCCGATGTTCATGGCCCTGAGCCCCAAAGCAGAAAAACCTGCCGAAACCCAATGGCGCGTAGTCACCGTAATTGAATCTGTGGTACCCGGCAACCTGGGGCGCTCCAAAATTGCCACCATGGACAGCAACGGAACAGCGACAGAGGTGGACATCAAAAACCTCTTCAGTCTTACGGGGGTTAATTTCAAAAACGTGCAGGACAACAACCGGGGCATCACTGATTTCCTGGCCAAAAATACCGCCGAAGGGTATGAACTGGTGGAGGTAATCCCGGGGAATTTTGGGGACAATAACTCGCAGGGGATTTTTATGACGCGGTTTATTTTTAAGAAGTAGGTTGGGGATTAAGCTTGTCGACAGGTTTTGGATAACGCCAGCAACTATAGTGAAAGTTGGAGTTTCTGGCGTCCTTCAAAACCTGTTGGTACGTAGTAAAATTAAATTCGTATTGTTAATTGAGTTTTAATAAAGTAACTTTACCTGTACTCCCTCCAAAATTATAGAAAATCATATCAAGGGATTCAGATGGAAGAAAAGAAAATCATCATTTTAGAACAAGATAGCGAAGCGGATACTTGTAGGAAAGAGGTCACGCCGAAGCTTCATGAAAGTGAATGGAAGTATGATCAAATTCTTGAACAACGTGTGTTTACAGATGGAAAAATCATTGTCATTGGTAAGGTAGCAAAGCGACAAAAACCTAAGAAAGCAGACTATATTTTGCGGATTGCCCAAAATTTTCCCATTGCAGTGGTAGAAGCAAAAAAGAAATATAAATCCGCTGCCTCGGGTTTACAGCAAGCCAAAGATTATGCTGAGATTTTAGGGATAAAATTCGCCTATGCTACCAATGGTGCTGAAATAGTAGAATATGATTACATTACTGGTTTGGAATCTATTCTGGCAAAATTCCCTACACCCCAAGAACTTTGGAATAGGCTGTTAGTTTCGGAGCCAAATAATGAAAAGATCAAAGAAATTTTACTGAAACCCCTCAATGCCAATTTGGGCAAAAAACCAAGGTACTATCAAGAGATAGCAATCAACCGAGCCATACAAGGCATTTTGGATGGAAAGAAACGCTTACTATTAACACTGGCTACTGGTACAGGTAAGACCTCTGTTGCTTTTCAAATAATTTACAAGCTTTGGAACAACCGTTGGAATTCAACGGGAGAGCATCGACGGCCCAAAATTTTATTTTTAGCCGATCGTACCGTTTTAGTTGAGGATCCACATTCAAAAGATTTTGCCATTTTTGGTGATGCAAGATCGCTAGTAGCTGAAAACGGAGTAACCACTAGTCGCGAGATCTATTTTTCCACTTATCAATCTTTGGCCGAAGACAGCAATCGTTTGGGCTTGTTCCGGCAATTCCCCAAAGATTTTTTTGACCTGATCGTAATTGACGAATGCCACCGAGGTAGCGCTACCGACGAAAGCAATTGGCGAGCCATTTTAACTTATTTCTCTTCCTCTGTACAGTTGGGGCTAACTGCTACCCCGCTTCGACAGGATAATAAAGATACTTATGCTTATTTTGGCAACCCGCTCTATGTTTACAGCTTACGGCAAGGGATAGAGGATGGATTTTTAGCCCCCTATATTGTTCGCCGGATAGTAACCGAAGCGGATGCCTTGGGATGGAGGCCACAAAGTGGCCAAACTGATGCCTACGGCGAAATAATCCCAGATGAAGTATATGAAACGCCAGAGTTTGAAAACGCACTATCTCTGTTGCCCCGAACAAAGGCTGTCGCCAAGCACCTTACCGCTCATTTGCACAAAAACGGTCGATTGAATAAAACCATCGTGTTTTGTGTGGACCAGGAACATGCTGACCAAATGCGTAGAGAACTCAATAACCTAAATGCAGATTTAGCCCGCCAAAACCCAAATTACGTGGCACGCATTGTATCGGAGGAGGGTGACGTAGGCAAAGCGTTGTTAGGCAAATTCATGGATATTGAAGAGGATTTTCCGGTCATTGTTACTACTTCAAAATTGTTGAGTACCGGGGTAGATGTTCCAACTTGTAAAAACATCGTGTTGTTTCGGATGGTCAATTCCATGACGGAGTTCAAACAGATTATTGGGCGTGGTACCCGCGTGCGTGAAGACAAAGACAAGTTGTATTTTACAATTCTGGATTACACTGGAAGCGCAACCCGAAATTTTGCAGATCCTGATTTTGATGGAGAACCCCCGCTCATTACATCAGAAACAATGGATGAAAATGGCGAAACGCTTGAAGGAACCTTGATTGAAGAACACAATAGCGAACCTGACAGCGATTGGACAGATGAACAGATAGAGGATTTTGTCCACATCAACGCGTTGAGTGGGCAACGCCGAAAATATTATGTCACTGAAGGAGAACTCTCAATTGTTGCCGAAAGTGTACAGATTTTAGACGCCCAAGGTCAGCTGCGAACCATCGAGTTCACACAGTATGCGAAAGAGCAGGTAACCTTGTTGTTCGCCGATGTAAAAGCTTTTCAAGCTGCTTGGGCTGACGCTGAACAAAGGCAAAGTATTTTAACGGAACTCGAAAACCGGGGAATTTCTGTTGAGCAAGTAGCTGAAATTATAAAATTGGCCGATTTAGACCCCTTTGATGTACTGTGCCACGTAGCTTATGACCTTAAGCCACTTACCCGAAGAGAACGAGCCGAAAAGGTTAAAAAAGCAGCAGCATTGACGATTTACTCAGACAAAGCCAGAGAAATCATCAATTTGATTTTAGACAAGTACGTTCAGTTTGGCGTCAATGAATTGAATGCTGAAATTTTAGCTGTCAAACCCATTTCTGAAAAAGGAAATATTGTCGAAATTGCCGCTCTTTTTGGCGGTGCGCCGAATCTTTTAAACGCATTAGATCAAATTCAAACACTTTTGTATTCGGAAGCAGCTTAAATACGCTATGATGACTGATCACGAATTAAACATATTATTGCCTAAACTACTCAGTTTGCCTAAAGAAAATGAGTATGTTGAATTCAAAGACAGTAATCACAAACCTGAAGAAATAGGCAAACGGCTCTCCGCTCTAGCAAATGGGGCTGCATTAATTGGTCAGCAGTATGGTTATCTTGTTTTTGGAATAGAAGACACTACCCACCAAGTACTAGGTACTACTTTTAAGCCTTTATCAAAAAAAATTGGCAACGAAGACCTGGAACTTTGGTTGTCGCGAATGTTAAGTCCCCGCATTGACTTTAGAGTTTTTGAATTTCCATTTCAAGACAAGCATATAGCATTGTTTCATATTCCTGCCGCATCAAACCAACCTGTTTTGTTTCAGAATGTCGCTTATATCAGAGTAGGAAGCAATACTAAGCCTTTAAGAGAGTATCCTGAAAAGGAACGTAAACTTTGGCAAAAGCCTTCAGCTGAATATGAACTAGAATTTGCTTTGCAGAATGTTTCAGAAGCTGATGTGATAGCACTATTGGATACTCAAACCATTTTTGACGGTTTACTTAAGACGCCCTATCCTACAACCCAAGCCAGTGTGATTGAAAAAATGATTGCGGAAAAATTAGTTATTCGCAGCAATGGTCATTACCATATTACTAATTTAGGCGCTTTACTCTTCGCCAAAGATCTCAGACAATTTGACATGGAGCGAAAAGCTCCTAGAGTAATCAAATACAAGGGGAAAGGCAAGTTACATACCGAAAAAGACCAAATTGGAATTATGGGCTATGCTAGTGGTTTTCTACGCATGATAAATTACATATCAGGATTACTACCCTCTAACGAAGTTATCGAAACTGCAATACGTCAAGATGTACAGATGTATCCCCCTCTTGCGGTTAGGGAATTGGTTGCCAATGCAATCATTCATCAAGATTTCAGGGAAAAGGGTACCTATCTTACCATCGAAATTTATGATGATCGCATAGAAATCAGCAACCCTGGTTTGCCAACCTTAGATCCCATCCGTTTTATTGATGGGTACAATGCACGCAATACGCTGCTCGCAAACATTATGCGTAGAATGGGTTTTTGTGAAGAAAAGGGAAGTGGCATAGATAAAGTAGTTAGCTTATGCGAAATATTCCAATTGCCTGCCCCAGATTTCAGGACTAGTCAAAATCAAACCATCGTCCTATTATTTGCCCACCAAGATCTAAATCAAATGGACAGAAAAGATAAAATAAGAGCGTGTTATCAGCATTGTTGCTTGATGTATGTCACCAATCAAAAAATGACCAACCAATCTCTAAGAGAACGGTTTAAAATCGAAGAGCACAACTATTCTATTGCTTCGCGATTCATAAAGGAAACTATTTCAGAAGGACTTATTAAACCAGAAAACCCAGACAATAACTCTAGAAAATACATGAGCTACATTCCCTATTGGGCATAATCTTATGTGACGCTCATGTGATAAACCACCTTTTATTTTTTTTAATGAATTGATTATCAAGTGTTTTTTATGTGACGCTAATGTGATAAATCCAAACCAATGGCCAAAGGCACAAAAAAAGAACTTAAATCAGAAACGACCGGACAACGATTATCAGGCTTGATCAAATCCTGCCGTCAAATCATGCGCAAAGACAAGGGAATGAACGGCGACGCTGACCGATTGCCCATGCTGACCTGGATCATGTTTCTGAAATTTATGGACGATGTCGAGCAGGAACAAGAAACCAAAGCCTTATTGAAGCGCCAAACCTATCAGCCCACCATCGAAAGCCCTTATCGTTGGCGGGATTGGGCCAAAAACCATAACCTCACCGGTGATGATTTTTTGAGTTTCATCAACAATGAAAATTGCACCTTAGCCGATGGCACCGAAGGAGCCGGGCTGTTTTATTACTTGCGCAGTTTGCAAAGTGAGTCGGGCAATAGCCGCAAAGACGTAATTGGTACGGTCTTTAAAGGCATCACCAACCGCATGATCAATGGCTATTTACTGCGCGATGTCGTAAATAAAATTGACAGTATCCATTTCAACAGCACCGAAGAGGTCTTCACACTTTCACACTTGTATGAAAGCATCTTGAAGGAAATGCGCGATGCCAGTGGCGATGCTGGTGAGTTTTATACCCCCCGACCAGTGGTAAAATTTATGGTCGAAATGCTCCATCCACAATTGGGTGAGAGTGTGCTTGACCCTGCTGCAGGTACGGGTGGTTTTTTGGTAGAGGCTTTTGAGCACCTGCGCAAACAAGTACAAAACACCGAGCAATACGAAATCCTGCAAACCCGTAGCATCATCGGCGGCGAGGCCAAACCACTACCTTACCTGCTGTGCCAAATGAATTTGCTGCTGCATGGCCTGGAATTTCCCCACATCAACAGCGGCAATAGCCTGATCAAACCGCTCAAAGACATTGGCGACAGCGAACGAGTGGACATCATCCTCACCAATCCACCATTTGGCGGCGAAGAGGAACGGGGCATTCTCAACAATTTTCCGGAAGACATGCGCAGCGCCGAAACCGCTATGTTGTTTCTCCAGCTCATCATGCGCAAACTGCGTAGGGCAAAAGTTACGGGCGAAAAAGGGGGCCGTGCCGCCGTAGTGGTGCCCAACGGCACGCTGTTTGCCGATGGCATTGCCGGACGCATCAAGGAACAAATGCTCAAAGATTTTAACCTGCACACCATTGTCCGTTTGCCCGACGGCGTATTTGAACCCTATACGTCCATTCCGGCCAATTTGCTGTTTTTTGAACACGGCCAAACCACCGAAAAAGTGTGGTTTTATGAAATTGCCCCACCCACTGGCCGCAAAAAATACTCCAAAACAGCCCCGATGCAATTCGAGGAATTCGACGAAATCAAAGCCTGGTGGAACGCCCGTACGGAAAGCGACCAGGCCTGGCAAGTGCCCATTGCCGATGTTTTGCAATACGACACCAACGGCAAATTGCTCTCCGCTAACCTCGACCGCAAAAACCCCAACCGCAAAACCGAAAATGTATACATCGAACCCGCTTTAGCCATTGCACAGATTTTGGAAAATGAACAACAAATTGTAGCTTTGATGGAAGAAATAAAAATACTGTTATGAATAACGACCTACTCGAAGCGGTACTTCTCAAAGCCGAGGATTTTGCAGCGGAACTCACTCATCACAACGTGATCGACAAAGACTTGCACGGAGAGTCCCAAATCAAACGGGAAAACATCGACAACAACCTGGTGGCCGTGCGCAAAATTCTTCACGAACGCGGTGTACGCCCCGAAGCACTTCCCGCCGCCGAAGACGTAAAAAAAGTGGAACGCCGCCTCAAAGCCGACAACAAAAAAGCAACACAAAAACCCCAAACACTTAAAAATTTGCCGCCGAATGATGAAGTTTAAAGATTGGAAAATGGTGAAGTTGGGGGAGGTGCTGAAGAGACAGTACTATTCTGTCGAAATTGATGATTTAAAAAAATACAAACGACTAACAGTTAAAACTAAAGGGCAAGGAATAACTCTTCGAGATGAAGTAATCGGAGCAGAAATCGGTACCAAAAACCAGTATAAAGTTAAAGGGAATCAGTTTTTATTATCAAAAATTGACGCAATGAATGGTGCGTTTGGTATTATTCCACAAGAATGTGATGGTGGAGTTATAACTGGAAATTTTTGGACATATGATTTCGAAGAAATAATTTTAGATAGGAATTATTTAAACTACTTATGTGTGGGTGGAGTTTTTACTAAGTTTAGTTTAGAAGCAAGTGAAGGAACGACAAATCGAAAATATTTAAAAGAAGAAGCGTTTCTTGACCAAGACTTATTTCTCCCCCCCCTCCCTGAACAACAGCGCATCGTCGCACATCTTACTGCTCTCCAAAACAAAATCGAAGCGATCAAGCGCCTCCGCAGCGAGCAGGAGAAAACCGTCAAAAACCTGTTGTATTCCCTATTTGTCAAAACCATCGAAAAGGCAGAGTGGGTAAAAATGGGGGAAGTGGCGCCCATCATCCGGCGCGATGTAAGTATTTCGGAAAATGGGTTTTATCCAGAGTTAGGTATCCGAAGTTTTGGGAAAGGCACCTTTCACAAGCCTGCATTGAAAGGGCTGGAAGTAGGCACTAAACGGCTGTATCAAATTGAAACAAGTGACCTGCTTTTTAGCAATGTTTTTGCCTGGGAAGGTGCTATCGCCGTTGCTCAAGCGAAAGACCATGGCCGTTTTGGGTCACATCGGTTTATATCTTGCCTTTGCGACACTGAAAAAATATTGCCCGATTTCCTATGCTTTTATTTTTTGACTGAAGCTGGGATGGAAAAAATCAATAAAGCTTCTCCCGGTGGTGCTGGTAGAAACAAAACTCTTGGTCTGACAAAATTGGAGCAGATCGAAGTACCAATCCCAACTATTGAACACCAAAGAGCATTCATCCTCACCCAAGCCAAACTCCAAGCCGCTAAGCAACTCCAATCCACCCAACTTGAATCCCTCAATGGGTTGCTGCCGAGCGTATTGGACAAAGCGTTTCGCGGAGAGCTGTAAGCGGAGATCAAATCATTAAATTTGCACCGAAATTTTTCCTATCCATCCATGCTTTCTTGATCAAAATTGAATAAATTGCCTAAAAATTAATCCATGATTCAGTTAAAACGAATCACTTTTAATCCAGATGTGATGGGCGGTAAACCTTGTATTCGGGGAATGCGCATTACGGTTGGAACAATTGTTGGGCTTGTAGCTTGCGGGTATTCGTTTGTCAAAATTTTGTACTATTCCTATCTTGAAGAAGAGGACATCAAAGAAGCCTTGATTTATGCCGCTTGGCGTGCAGAAGAAGTGGAAGTCCCATTTGCTGCTTGATTACATTGTATCTTATTCACTTGCCGGAGCACTACTAACTATTGATGAGCTTAAATCCAAAATTAGAATTTTACCGATCCATCAGTAATAATCCGATTTTATTTTCAATCTAGCACTGGATCACACCATTGAATGTTTAGGTATAAAATTGTGGGTGATCCATTAGACGGCGCGGAAAATCCCCTACCTTTGCCCCGCAAAACACACCACCTTGCCAACCACACTTTACCTCCGTCTCGCCCTTTTCCAGTTCCTCCAATTTTTCATTTGGGGCTCCTGGACGGTGACTACTGGAACCTACCTTTTACAAACCCTACACTTCAGCGGTCGCGAAGTCGGACTGGTATACGGTACTACGGCCATTGCGGCCATGGTTTCCCCCTTTTGGGCGGGTCGATTGGCCGATCAACACTTTCGTTTGGAGCGCATTTTGGCTGTTTTGCATTTTACGGGAGGTTTGCTCATGTTT
>Ga0209717_1000468_pt1 | contig 49355 bp, 32 predicted proteins | sample AD_UKC048_MetaG_FD_184418 | JGI IMG/M metagenome (GOLD analysis project Ga0209717, IMG submission 184418) | Active sludge microbial communities of municipal wastewater-treating anaerobic digesters from USA - AD_UKC048_MetaG (SPAdes) (version 2) | ecosystem: Engineered > Bioreactor > Anaerobic >...
AACCTATTCATGGAGCAGGCAAATCAAGGGGATTTCGTTAGATTAAAATTTTCCCTATGCGACATTTTGAATTACACCCCATTGACATCATATTTGCTGGAGGTCACACAAAAAAAAAGAGCATAAACCACTCACAATCAATTCTCCCACCAATCGCGGAGCGATTGAATTCCGAATAGCCCCGGTCGTCCGGGGTAAAATGTGCAATACTGGGTTTTACAACCGCGGCAGCGGTTGAACAAAAACTCCTCACCCTCAATCCAGGTACTTTTCCTCGAAATCAATTCCGTGCTCCCGGAACAATTCTATCAATTCTTCGCGATAGGTTTTGGTTCGGTGGTGTTCTTCCTGATTTTTTACGTATTCAATGAGGTCATCTTTGTCGCGGTAGGAACAGGTAAAGGCCCCGTACCCATCTTGCCAGGAATCAAACTTGGGAAACAGGTTTTTCTCTTTAATGAAATCACTACTCGCCAGTTTGATGTCTTTGACCAGCGAGGCCAAGGCCACCGATGGGTGAATGTGTAGCGCAAGATGAATGTGATCTTCGACCCCATTGATGCGGTACAAATGACACCTTTTCTTCTTCAACAGGCCCCAAATGTAGTTAAATAGTTCCTGTCGGTTTTCTTTGACAAGAATGGCTTCGCGGTATTTGGTTCCAAATACGATGTGGTACAAAATTTGTGTGTAGGTACGCATGCCTGAATAAGTTTGGATGAAAAAATGGGTGAATGCAGATGATTGCGCGCAATCATCTGGTGCCGCAGGTGCGGCAAGAAAGGTGGGTAAATACAATAGTGATTCAGGCAAAAATGTGCCACTAATATAGGAGGTTTTTGCTGTTTTTCAATTGAGTCTGGCAAAAAAATTGGCACGTTTTTTTGGGTGCGGGGCGGTTGGTTCAACCGCTTCCGCGGTTGCAAAACCTCCCTCACCGATTTTACCCCGGACGACCGGGGCTATTCAGAATTCAACCGCTTTCGCGGTTTGTAGCGACCAAATATTGATGACATTGACATCATACTTGGTGGAGGTCATGTACGAAAAATAGAGCATAAACCACTCACAACCATCTTCCTTACCAATCGCGGAGCGATTGAATTCCGAATAGCCCCGGTCGTCCGGGGTAAATGGGCACTACGGGGTTTCACAACCGCGGGAGCGGTTGAACCAAACCAACGCCCAACTCAATCCAGGTACTTTTCCTCAAAATCAATCCCATGCTCCCGGAACAATTCGATCAATTCTTCGCGATAGGTTTTGGTGCGGTGCTGTTCTTCCTGATTTTTACGTTTTTCAAATAAGTCCTTGCAAAAACTGCCCGGTTATCGATCTTTCACAATCCAAAATCCCTTCGATCGGCCCGGCATACAGCACTTCTCCGCCTTTTTTGCCCCCTGCTGGCCCCATGTCAATGATCCAGTCGGCGTGTTTGATGATGTCGAGGTTGTGTTCGATGATGATGACGGTATTGTTGCCATCCACCAATTTTTTGATGATTTTGAAAAAATGTTCGATGTCCGAAACGTGCAGTCCCGTAGTTGGCTCATCCATGATGTAAATGTTGCTTTCTTTTTGCAACTCGGTGGCAATTTTAAGGCGTTGCGATTCGCCACCGGACAGGGTGCTGAGGGATTGCCCCAGTTTCAAATAATCCAATCCCACCGCTTGTAGCAAGCGCAGGTGTTTGTTGATTTTTTCACTGCGGAAAAACTCCAGTGCCTGCGCCACGCTCATGTCCAGTACTTCGGCGATGTTTTTGCCCTGGAATTTGTATTCCAGTACCTCGGCATGGTAACGTTTTCCTTCACATTCATCGCAGAGGGTCTTTACAGCATCCAAAAAACTCAGTTCCATACTCACCATGCCCTGGCCGTTGCATTTGTGGCAAGCACCTGCGCTATTGAAACTGAAAAGCGAGGCGGCAGTATTGGTAGCGCTGGCAAATTCTTTGCGAATGTTGTCAAACACACCGAGGTAAGTAGCCGGATTGGCGCGTGAGGTTTTCCCCACCGCAGACTGGTCGATGACAATGGCTTCGGGGTGTTCTTTGGCAAAACAATCGTGAATCAAACTACTTTTGCCGCTTCCTGAAACACCTGTCACACAAGTCAGCACCCCTTTGGGGATGTTTACCGATACATTTTTCAGGTTGTTGGCATTGGCATTCGTTATTTCGAAAAACGCGGCTGCTTTTTTTCTCTGGAAGACGGTTTTTTGCTGGCTGTACAAATATTTCCCCGTGATGCTTTCCGTTTGGGCAATGCCTGCCGTGGGGCCATTGTACACCACTTCGCCCCCAAACTTGCCTGCCTTGGGGCCAATGTCGATGATCCATTCGGCGGCGCGGATGATTTCGGGATCGTGCTCTACGACAAAGACGGAATTGCCTTTGTCCTTTAAGCGATACAAGAGTGCCAGTAGCTTTTCGGTATCCTTGGGATGCAGCCCGGTGGAGGGTTCGTCCAGCACATAGAGCATGTCCACCAAATTGCAGTCGAGCTGTTTGGCCATTTTCACCCGCTGGGATTCACCCCCGGAAAGGCTGCCCACGGGGCGCTCCAGCGATAAATACCCCACCCCGATTTCGATCAATTGCTCTAGTACAAACTGCGCTTTGCTGATGATGGTGCTGGCCAGCTCATCTTTGATGGGCTCTAAAAAAGCGTACACATCACTGAGTTCCATCCGACACAATTCGTCGAATGACACCCCGTTGACCTGCACTGACCGTGCCCGCTCATTGATCCTGGAGCCATTGCAATGCTCACAAATGGAGTATTTAAATTGCTTGGTGTAGGCATTTTTGTCATCTTCGGAAGCTTCGTCTTCGGCCCTTACGGTTACGGCATTTTCCAGTTTACGGGCAATGCCTTCAAAGTTTTTCATGTAGGTCATTTTGCCCTCCGGGACTTCAACGGCGTATGGTTCGGCGTACAATAATTTGTGCAATTCCGACTCGGAAAAGTCTTTTACTTTTTTCTCGGTGTCAAACAACTGGAGGTTGATGATCTCTTTCCACAAAAAACCGCCCACCTTAAAATGGGGATGCATGATCGCCCCTTCCCGAATGGATTTTTCTTGATCCAAGAACAAATCGAGGTCAATTTTGGCTTTTTTGCCCAAACCATTGCAGTGTTCGCACATGCCTTCCGGGTGGTTGAACGAAAACAGGAAGGAGGCCCCGATGGCGGGTTTGCCGATCCGCGAATACAACAAACGCAAGTAAGTATTGACTTCTGTAACCGTACCCACGGTGCTCCGCAGGTTATTGCCCATCTTTTTTTGGTCAATCACGATGGAGGTAGAGAGGTTCAAAATATCATCCACATCGGGTCGGGAGAGTTTGGGCATGAAGGTGCGGGCAAAAGTGGAAAAGGTTTCGATCAATTGCCGTTGCGCCTCGGTGTAAATGGTGTCGAACAGTAGAGAAGATTTGCCGGAGCCAGACACCCCGGTAAAGGCGACTACCTTGTGTTTGGGGATTTCCAAACTGAGGTTTTTTAGGTTATTGGTGTGCGCGTTTTGTACAATGATGAAGTCTTTGGTGGTAGACATGGGTGCTGGTTTGGGTGCTGATGAAGAAACTTTAGGTGAAGGGTTGTTTTAACAACTAAAAGTTTTAATAATAGCAAATATAGGGTGTTTTTATTTAAAAAACCACACGAAAATTGAATTTAAAGCAAAAATACAGCATATGCGCTTTCTGTAAGCGCGAGAATAGTGATACATTTGGAAAACATCCCTAATCAGCACATTTTGGCAGGACTAAATAGCCAATGTTTATATGGACTTAAAGGAAGCGGTTGCCGAAAAATTAATTCAGAATGAAATCGACCTGGCATTGGACTTGCTCCACTCCAAGCCAGACATTCGTACACACTACCGCAATGACGTTGTTGTGCTGCAACAAAAATACCAGGACACTACCCACAAGGAACTGCTGGGGCTGCTGACCCGAGAAGAAGCCAGCAAAGAAAAAGCCCAACTTACCTTAGACGTACTCCTATTAACGGACACCATTACCGCAGCAAAACCACCGGTAACGCGGTGGAACTTTTTGGATCGAAGCCCCAAAACAGCAGCTACCGCTACCGATATTTTTTCAAAGGAAGAGGCAGCCATCCGCAAAGCTTTATTGGATCGGTACCAGAGCCGCCTCAAGCAAAAAACCGATTACCGCCTCCCGATCACCCTTACCCTGACGTATACCAAAGAAGGCAGTAGCCCCGATTACCTGCACTTTGCCAAAGACATCGTGGAGCAGCAAAGTATTGAAGGCGACCTGGTGGCTACGCTCAAAAAACATCAACATTTACTCATCATTGGTAACCCCGGCGCGGGTAAAACCACCCAACTTTTGGAATTGGCCAAAGCCTGGTTGGAAAATGGGGAAAACGAAAAAATTCCGGTCATTTTTAACCTTGCGGCCTGGAATGCAGATGCGCAACGTTTTGACGAATGGCTGCAAGCGGCTCTTGTCTCCGGCTATGGTTTTTCGAAAGCCTTGGCCCGCGAAGCCATTTTTAAAGGAAAAATCTTGCCTTTGTTGGATGGTTTGGATGAAGTTGGCCGGGATATACACAGCTCATTGCAAGGTAGATTGCGCAGCCAGTGTTTAAAATCAATCGACAATTATCTGTCCCTGTTTGATGTAAATTATTTGGTTATCTGTAGCCGCCGCAAGGAATATGCCGCCGCTGCGGATGCCCCGGTGAAAGCTACAGTTTTAGTCAATCCGCTCAGTCCAGATGAAATTAAGCGCACGCTTAAAGCAGCTTTGGCGCAGAAAATCAGCACCAAAGATGAAACTGCGGCGACCACCCTTTTGAATCTGTTGTCTAAACACCCTAGCCTGGAAACGGTGCTTTGCACTCCATTTTATTACAATATCGCACTGGAGGTTTTTGATGTGCGCACCGGAATTCGTGAACTACCCGCAGAAGGGACAGCCCTACAAGAATACCTCGTGGAGCAGTTTGTGGCCGAAAAATTAGCGCAAACGCCCAATCCAAAAGGGTTTACGGAGGCCAAAACGCGGCATTATCTGGCATGGCTGGCTGTTGTGTTAAATGCCGAAAGCAGGGTGAATTTTGAATTGGTGGATTTTCAGCCGCGTCATTTGGATAAAAAGAGGAGGGATAATTTGGTCTTCGGCTTGTTCTGTGGTTTAGGCAATACTTTTGTCTTTGGTTTTGTCTTTGGTTTGTCTGTAGTTTCTGTCATTTATTTTGTCTTGGGGTTAGTCTTTGGTTTAGTCATTGCTTTTGTCTTGGGTTTGGATGTAACACCCATAGAAGTAATAAAGATCAAGTGGTCAAATTTAACAAATAAATCAGTGTGGTTAAATTTTTTGGTTTTGGGTTTGGTCCTTGGTTTGGTCTTTGGTTTAACTTATGGTTCAGTTAATGGTTTAGTTAATGGTTTAGTCTTGGGTTTGAGTTTGAGTTTGTCACACGGTTTGATTGAAGATACATCATCTTTTTCCTCTGTAAAAATGCCTTACCATCGGTTCATAAGTGAAATCGCTTTTACTGTATATCCATGCATGTTCTTTGCTTTACTTACACTTTTACCAACAATTTATGCCGATAGAGCCATACCAACTTTTTTTGATTTTCTTTACTATTTAGAGCTCGGGCTTTTGTTTGGGGTATTCATATGTTTGTTGGTCATCGCCTTTTCTAAACACCTTATCCTCCGTCTCTGCCTCTACTGGGAAAAAAAGCTCCCCCTCCGCTGGGTCTCCTTTTTCTCCTACGCCACCGCTGCCCGCATCCTGGAGCAAGACGGTGGGCAATGGCGTTTTCGGCATCAAATTTTGCAGGATTATTTTGCGGGGAAGTGGAAGCGGGTATCGTAAGCGTTTGCGTCAATCCATCCAAATCGCGTAGCGATGAGCCATTTTGTAGTGGCGAGTTTTAACCCGCCGCTACAAAATAGGTCGTCGCTACGCGACTGCATTTTTCGGGAGCTGAAAGCTTATACACCTTGATGTTTAATGTGAATTTTGAATTAATCCTGTTGATCATCACAGCGGTGCGACTTCTCCGAAGTCGTAAAACGCTTTGCTTGCCAATGTTGCTACAAACATGCGACTTCTCCGAAGTCGACCGAATGATTTCGGAGAAGTCACACGTTTGTAGACCATGTTGATTATCCGTTGTTCCGACTTCGGAGAAGTCGCACCTTCCTTACGCACGTTTTTTTTTACAAAGAGTATCCACTATTTTTAATTTCGCCACTGCCAGCGGCACAAAAAAACCGCCCCCTGATCCACAGAAGGCGGCATTCCTGGGCTTAAAAACCCATCAAGCATTGCATTTATTTGTCTTACTATAGGTTAAAACTTACGCGATCAATTCCGAATCCAGTACTTCCACTTTGGAATTACTGTCCTCTACGTTGGTTCCCGTTCCCCCATTGCCTTTGCGGCGGGTGAACAACAACCCAATGCGGTCAACGATGGCATAAACGGCTGGAATCACCACCAGGGTCAGCAACATGGAGCTGGTCAAACCACCCACCAAGGCCCAGGCCAGGGCGTTTTTCCATTCGGCACCCGCTCCTTTGGCCAAGGCGATCGGGAGCATACCCGCTACCATCGCGATGGTGGTCATCAGGATCGGGCGCAAACGGGTGCGTCCGGCCAGGATCAGTGCTTCCTTGTAGTGGTGGCCTTCGGCTTTCATCTGGTTGGCAAAGTCGACCAGCAGGATGGCGTTTTTGGCCACCAAACCAATCAACATGATCATCCCCAACATCGCGAAAATATCGAGTGTTTGCATGGTCAAAGCCATCGCCAGCAAGGCACCTACCATGGCTACGGGGATGGAGAACATCACCACCAAGGGGTAAATCCAGTTGTCGTACAGGGCGACCATGATCAGGTACATGAACAAAAGCGCTGCGGCCATTGCAATCAACAAGCTACCAAAACCTTCGCTTTGGTTTTTGAGGTCGCCTTCATATGAAATGGTGACCCCCGGAGGAGGAGGGCTTTCCGCCATCTTGGCCTGGATCTCCGCACCAATGGTGCCCGAAGGGCGACCCAGTACGAAAGACTTCACCGTTACCGAGGCTGCACGGTCTTTGCGTTCCAGCAGTGAAGGCCCGGTGGTTTGGTAAATCCGCGCAAACTGCTCCAGGCGGATGAGCTCACCCGCAGGGTTCACAAAGCCAACTTGTGATACGTCGTCGATGTTTTTGCGGTCAAAATCATCCATCAGGATGTTGATGTCGTATTCGTAAGCCCCGTCGCGGTATTTCGCGTTGTTGTTGCCACTGAAGGCCGTTTGCATGGTGGCGCCAACCGTTTGGATGTTGAGGCCAAGTTCGGCCATGCGTTGGCGGTCGATGTCGACCTTGATCTCCGGACTTCCTTCTTCCACCGAAACTTCAGGCGCCAAAGTACCGGGTACTTCTTTAAAAAAGCCCAGCAGTTTATTGGCGTATTGCATGGCATCCTCCAGCTTGGTGGCACCTACGATGACTTGTAAGGGCGCCTCACCCGCTCCACCAAAGAAGCTTACCTGTACGGTTTGGACTTTCACACCCGGCAGCGCTTTTTCCAATTCGTTGCGGACTTGTTGGGCGTAGACGTCGGCGCGCAGGGTACGTTCTTCCTTGGGGATCATTTTTACGTTCACCTCGGCCAAATAAGGCGTGGCTTGTCCGCTCAAAACCCCGGAAGTACGACCAATGGTGCTAAAAATATCGGTGATCTCTGGCTTTTTGGCCAGGTATTCTTCCACTTTGTTGACGGCAAGGTTGGTTTCTTTCAACGTACCGTCTTTGGGCAATTCAACCTTGATGATGAACTGACCCGCATCACTTTGGGAAATAAAGGCTGCGCCAATGTAACCCCCACCAATCAACCCGAAAGAAGCAATCAGCATAACAAAGGCTATGGCTACAACGGCCAAACTACCCGCCCAATGCCGGAGTACGACTTTCAACAAATCGGCGTAAGCATCGGTCATCCACACCAAAAAGCGCTCAAAACCAATCAGCAGCAAGTGCCCGGGGTTTTTAGGATTCAGCTTGGTGACTTTGGCTACCCGTGAAGCCAACATGGGGGTGACCGTAAAGGAGACCAACAGCGACATCAAGGTGGAGAACACCACCACCCAGGCAAACTGGCCCATGATGTTGCCTACAATACCTCCGGCCAGGGTAATCGGGAAAAACACCACCACGTCCACCAGGGTAATGGCGAGGGCGGTAAACCCGATTTCATTTCGGCCATCTGCCGCCGCTTGTCGACGGTTTTTGCCCATTTCGAGGTGGCGGTAAATGTTTTCCAAAACCACAATCGAGTCATCCACGAGGATACCAATCACCAAAGACATGGCCAAAAGGGTCATCAGGTTGAGGGTAAAACCCATCAGGTACATACCAATGAAGGTAGACACCAAAGAGGCCGGAATAGCGACCATGACAATCAGCGAGTTGCGCAAACTGTGCAGGAACACCAACATCACCAGGGCTACCAGGATGATCGCCAAACCAATGTCGTGCATCACCGCATCTACCGCGTCACGCGTAAAATCGGTGGAGTCATTGGCGATGTTGAACTTGAGGTTTTCCTTCTTGAAGGATTCCTCCAAGCTGGCAATTTTTGCCTTGATGCCATCCGACATTGTCACCGCGTTGGCATCCGGTTGTTTGAGGACGGTGATGCCAATTGCAGATTTGCTGTTGAGGCGCGAGAGGTCAACCATTTCTTTCAGGTCGTCTGAAACCTCAGCTACATCCCGCACTTTGATCAGGGTCCCAGAGTTGGAAACGCCCACCGTTACATCTTTGATGTCTTCCAGTGAAAGGAATTTACCGGCGAGACGTACGGTGATCTGTTCATTTTCAGACTTTACTTTACCCGTTGGGAACTCCAGGTTGGCCGATTGGATGGCCATCACCAGGTTCAACAAAGACAAACCCTGGCTTTCCAGTTTTCGGCGGTTGATCTGCACTTTGATTTCGCGCTCCTGTCCACCAATCAAGTTGACCTGACCCACCCCGTCTACCTGCGAAAGGGCAGGCTTGATCCGTTGTTTGATCAAATCGTACTGCTGAGCCTGCGGCAAATTGGTATTTACCGCAATACTCATGATGGGAAAATCATCGGAGCTGAATTTGCCCAGCGCGGGGTCTTTGGCATCTTCGGGCAAAGTGGATTTTACGGCGTTGATTTTGCGTTGCACATCTTGCAGCGCCACATCCGTATTGATCCCGTCTTTGAACTCAACGATGACCGAAGACAAACCTTCGAAGGAAGTAGAACGGATCGAAACGATCTTTTCTACCCCGGAGATGGCGTCTTCAAGGGGTTTGGTCAAAGAGTTTTCAACCTCCGAAGGCGAAGCACCCGGATAAATGGTACTTACCAGAACGATCGGGGCGTTGAACTTGGGAATGAGCTCGTAGCTCAAATAGGAATAGGAAACTAACCCTAGGAAGGTCATCACCGCAAAAAATACGATGATGAGCGAGGGCCGTTTGATGGCGATTTCGGTTAGTGTCATTTTTTTTAGGTTCGGGGGATTTAGGGTTCGGGGGTTCGGGGGTTCGGAGGTTCGAAGAATGGCACCTCGGCTACGCTCGGCGACCATTCTTCGAACCTTCGAACTACGAACCTTCGAACCCTCTTTCCCTTGGTTAATTATTCTTCAACTTTCACCTTCATGTTGTCTTCCAGGTTGATCTGTCCGGAGCTGACCACAGTTTCGCCAGCTTTGAGGCCGGAAAGCACCGCTGCAAAATCGCCGTAGATGTTGCCAAGCTGGACTGGGCGCAATTTGGCTACCCCATTTTCTACCACAAACACCTTGGCATCGCGGGCACTACCGACGATACACTTGCGGGGCAAGGCCAGAATCGAAGCGGAGCGACCAGTATTGAACTCAGCTACCCCATCCATGCCCGCCTTGAGGGGCGTAGCAGAAGGATTGGCCAATTCAACCTCTACCAAAAAGCGTTGGGCATTGTCGGCTTTGACATCGATCAGGTTGACTACCCCGACAAAGGCTTTGTTGGGATAAACATCCGTACGCAGTTCTACCCGCTGGCCTTTTTTGATTTGCAGCACTTCATCATCGGTGAGGTACGCAGCCATTTTGAGGCGGCGAATGTCAATGATGTCCATTATTTTCATCGCTGGAGCCAGGAAAGCACCTTTTTCAACGGTTTTTCCTGAAACGGTACCCGAAATGGGCGCTCTCACGTAGGTCATGCTGATTTGTTTCTCCAACCCACGGATATTGGCTTTGATGTTCTCAATTCCGTTTTCAGCGTCATCCACTTGTTGTTGGGTTACCCCACCGTCACCAAGCAGATTTTTGAGGCGAGTCACATCGTTTTCGGCTTTTTTGAGGTTGATGCGCGCCAGGTCGAGTTGATTTTCCAGCAAATCGTTGTCAACGGCCAGGATCACTGCCCCTTCGCCAATGAAGCTCCCGTCCTTCACATTCAGGGTGGTAATGCGGCCCTGGGCCTCACTCATCACCGCCAATTGCTTATAGGGCTGAAATGTACCATTGATCTCGAAACCACCTTGAATGGTTTGGGTGCTCATGGTGGTTACTTTTACCGGGATTTCGACGGTACGTACCTGGGTCAGTTTGCCGTCGGCTTCAATTTTTTTCTTGTTGTCCCCAAGTTTCCAGGCTACGACAGCGGACAAGCCACCGATTACAAGCAAGGTCACGAGGATGCGGATGATATTTTTCATTGCGGTATGTTTGATAAAAAGGGTTATCAGGATGGTTTATTTGTACAATTGAGGGATTTTGCCGTTGGCGTAATCCAGGTCAACTTTTGCCAGTTGGTATTGCAGCAGGTTAGCCAGGAAATTGGACTGCACTTCACGCATGGTTCTTTCGGCCACCAATACTTCGGTCACGTTGGCCACACCTTCTTTGTAGCGCTTTTGGGTCACGTTGTACACCTCTTCGGCTACTTTGCGGTTTTCGCGCAAGGCATTCAAGGTATTCCAATAACTGAGCAGTTGTTGTTTGGCCTGGCTGTGCTGTAGCTGTAGCGATTGCATGGTTTGTTTGCGGTCTTCGGCAATCTTCAACATGTCAATTTTGACTTGCTCTACCTTGCTTTTGCGGTAAAACCCATCAAAAATGGGAATGTTGACATTGAGGCCCACTGCGGAGAAGCTAAACCAGTTTTGGTCTTTACCCAATTCGCCAAATCCATTGCCTTGCCCCTGGAAATTGTAGTTGCCAAAAGCACGGAGGGTAGGCCAGGAGGTTGCGCGTAATTGGTCGGCGTTGAGTTGTTGCAGGGTGGTTTGTTGATCCAGCAGCGTCAAGTCCAGTTTGTTCTGGTAGCTGGCTTCCAGGTAAGTGGGATCAACGTTGGGCATCACCACTTCGCTGAGCGTATCACTCAACACCAGTTGAGATTCCTGGGGCATACTCATCGCAAACTTGAGGGCTTGCAAACCTTGCTCGTAATTGAGTTCAAGGTTTTGGAGCTGGGTTTGCAGGGTGATCAGGTTGACGCGCAGTTGGTCTACGTCCAGCTTTTTGGCCAAACCGTTTTGGTACTGCAGATCGGTTGCTTTCAGCAAACCACCCACTTGTTGGAGGTTGGCCTCAATCAGGTCTTTCTGCTTGGAAATGGTTTGTACCTGGTAATAGAGTTTCACCACGTTGTAGGCGACATCCTCTTCGGTTTTGAGCTCCACCGTGCTGTTGAAGTTGCCCACCGCTTTAATCGCTTTGATGCCTACCCAGTATTGCTGGCTGTACAGCAATTGGTTGACTTCAGCTCCAGCCGTGGTGTTGAGGTCGGTACCAAATTGTACGGGAACCAATTCGTCGGGTTTGCCCTGAAAAAAATTGGGAATCAGCTGGGTGGGTAACTTCAAATTGTAGGTGAAACCCAAACTTGCATTTACCTGCGGCAATCCGGTACTTTTGTATTCGCGTATTTGCTCCAAAGATTTGCGGGTCTCCAGTTTTGCTTTTTGCAAGATGGGACTGTTTTTTACAGCAAATTGAACACTTTCTTTTACAGATAAAGTGCTTTGTGCAAAGAGGGCGCTGCTGAAAACGCTTACCAGCAGTACCAACGCCACGCGGAGTGAATTTAGGAATCCTTCATAATAACTCATGGCAGTAGTCGGTTTATCTCCACAAATCACATTGTGGGTAATTGTTAAAGGGTTATACATTGGTGATTGCACCCATCAACCTCCAGCCGCTGCTTTGGCTTCCTGGAGGTATTTGGTCATTTTATCTAGCCCTTGTTCGGAGGCTACTCCGCGCACAAAGTGATAGATGTATTCTTTAAAAACCTGATCCGGTTGGAATTCCCGCACCGGAAACAGGGATTGATCAATGGGCAAATAAAGGCTGCCTACGTGCAGGCGGGCCATGATTTCGGGGTTGAGGTCCTTGCGGTAATCACCTTCGGTGATGCCGCGTTTGAGGTTGTCCAAAATCGATTGATAAACATGCTCGCGTTGCATTTTATCAATCATTCCCCAGGCTTCGGGGTAGTATTTTTTGAGGTCGTACACTACACTTGGCGTCAGTTCCTGAAACTGTCCGATGATGTGACGCGCCAGCAACATGATCTCTTGCAAGGCATTCGCTGCACCCGCCTGGATCAGATCCATATCGCACACTTCATCGTGAAGATGACTCTCGATGGTTCGGAGGATCAGGTCTTCTTTGTTCTCAAAAAACTGGTACAACGTCTTTTTGGATATTCCGAGTTCCCGGGCAATATCATCCATGCTCACACTTTTGATGCCGTACCGCATAAAGAGTGATTCTGCTCTGCGCATTATTTGCTTGCTCGTGTCCTTGTTGTCCTTGTTTTCCATATTCGGTGCAAATGTACGACTTAAAAACTTTGGAAACTCGAAAAGGTTTTAAAGTTTCCAAAGTTTTTTAAGTTTCTGGACAAAAGACAAGAAAAGCCCGATGAAAGTTTCCGATTGGACGATATTTTTTTTGATGGGCGGGAGGCAGGGGCAAGCGCATTAAAATTGTATTGACTTCCTTGGAGATATGGATTTGTTTTTCAACTCGTTACAATTTTTTCTCTGCGCTTCCGAACCCCCGACCCCTAAAGGGGAGTACGTTTGAGGTAAGTCAACATTCTACCTTTTGTTCGACAAAAAGGTAAAATATTGACCTAACGCGGGCTGTACTCCCCTTTAGGGGTCGGGGGTTCTTAGATTGCGTACGATTTTGCGCTGCTTGCTACGATTTTAATGCGTTTGCCCTTGGGCGGGAGGGGAGGGGAAAACGTGCGTTGGAAATTTCTGCTTTGATGGAAAAACACTAAAAACTAAGCCGCCTATAGCAAAGCGTAATAAGAAGTAATATTGATACTTTTCGCAGCTTTGTTGCTCTTTTTTGTAACCACGACGGACCACGAGGGGCACGACGTTTTACGCGCTTCGCGCTTGGACGCCTTCGGCGTAGAGCGACAATAATGGGAACGCGGATGACGCGGATTAGGCGGATTTACGCGGATTTTCATCACGCCTTCGGCGCGATTGGGATAAGATTAGCCACAAAGCCAAAAAAAAACAATTTTCGATTCAGCCAGCTTTTTGTCTTAGTGTCTTCGTGGCAAAAGAACTTTGCTACAGGCAAAGCAAAATCCGCGTAAATCCGCCTAATCCGCGTCATCCGCGTTCCCATTGTTGTCGCTTTGGAATGGATAAAACGGAATGATGCATTTTTTGATTGAACAATAGGGGACCTGAGCCTGGTATGTAGTTGTAATGCCTTAACCTTACACCCCTCTGCGTTTCAAAAACGCCTCCACCACATTCCGCGCCAGCCGCAATTGCTCCGCCTCCATTCCGGTATCTACTACCAATTCATCGCCGCTTTCGCCATTTTCGCCCTCATAGCGTTCGATCCAGAAACTGAAGTTTGACTCCGCTTCCTTGATGATGCACACGCGTTGTTCGCCTACCTGTACCCGCAAGAGGGGATTGCCATCCGCTGCTTCTTGGATGAGGAGGTAATCCGGGGCGATTTGAGCCAAAAAATTGACCCAGTTTGAAGTATGTTGATCCATGGTTGTACAATTTTACGTGGGTGTAAGCAGAACTAAATACGATAGCAATGGGAGCGCGGATGACGCGGATCAGGCGGATTTTCGCTGATAAAATCCGTGTTCATCCGCTAAATCCGCGTCATCCGCGCTCCCATTGTAGTCGCTTTAACCCGACTTCTTCCACAATGTTAGTTCAAAATAAAGTATAAAACCACCAAAAATGCCACCGCAATAAAAGCCCGACCCGCCAATACCTCTATGTCGACCCGCACATCTTTGGTTTTGCGGTTCTGAAAGGTGCGCCGCTCCGGAGCGGGGATCTCATTGGCCCCTGCAATGTAGCGCTCGGCTTGCTCAAACTGCTCGGCACGCTCAGCGTGTTCCTTCTCGCTGAGCTGTCCCTTGAGCTGTTGGAGCAGGGTTTTGCCTTGCTCCCGCGAAAGGGGTTCATCCTGGCTCCAGGTAACCGATTTTTCTACGCCGTTGCCCTGGGCCTGGATGCGGCCCCGATGTTTCTTGGTCATGAGTACAGTGTTTTGTGGACAAATAAGGAGGGTGAAAAGTTCCGTGAAGTCGTTTTTTTGTACAAAGCAGGGTGGGGGATGGAAGTTTGTTTTGGTCATGATTGAAGAATTTTGTTAATTGCGATTGTGGTTGCAGATACCAGCAACCTGCTGCGCTTTGGGCAAAGAAATACAGGGGTGCACGCATCGTTTCGGATGCCCACCTGTGGTTTGGTTGCACTTGGCTGTGAAGCAGATTTTGGGTAGCTTGCTGAAACAAAGGTAAAATAAAAAACGATTTAATGGCATAAATATGCCAAAATATTTCTTCCGTGGCCAAAGAAATTTCTGGAAAACACCATCGATTGAGAAGCTTATTAAAAGCATCGAACATAGATCAGCAAACGCTGGCTGACAAACTATCTGTAAATCAGTCGGTTATTAGCAATGGATTGAATGGAAAGAACGAAAAGACTTTTTTGCGGATCGTTGCCCTCTTGGAAAAGGAATATGGGGTTAACTCAGCAGATATTTTTGAAGAGCCCAAAACCATCAGCCAGGGCTTGCAGGAGCAACTGGCCGAGATCAAAGCGGAACTGGCCGCGAGTCGGCAGGAGTTGAAACAGGTGCTGGAGGGGATGGAGGAATTGAAGGGGATGTTGAAGAAGTGAATAAACCTGGGTTTCAGCGCTTATGGCTCAAATACATCTATCATCTTGTAACCCTCGACTTTAGTCGGGGGTTCAAGGCCCCCCCCTGTACTCACATCTATCATCTTTCCAGCGCGCGCATCTACTACAATTTTTTGATGTAAGCCTCTGGAAGGATGTTAGATGTGATGAGTGGGCGCGCTTGACTCCACCCGTTGAAACGGGCGGTTACAAGATGCTAGATGTGGTTAATGGTAATAACTGGAAGATAGATTTGTGTTTAAGCCTTTTGAATCCCCAAACCTAAATTAGGTAGTAATTATCTGATGTGCGCAGTAGGTTCGTACACTTGAATGTCTACATCCAGGTCCTTTAATTTTGCTTCGATCAACGGCTTTACTTTTTGCCAGTCCAGCCCCCCATTGCCGCTGCCCAAGGCCGGGATGGCGATGCTTTTAATCGCTTGCTCCAGCAGCAAATCCCGCAGGGCATCCAGACCCTTTTCGATGTATTCGTATTGGGAAGGATTGCGCCAGTGTACTTTGGTTGGGAAATTGACGATGAGCTTTTGGCCGCTTTGCAGGTTGTTGTCCCATACAGACAGCAGAACGCCGGGCTGTAGTTCTTTCTTTTTGCAGGCGTCCAGGTATTTTTTGTAATTGTGTGGAAAAGCTTCCCGGAATTGTAGGGCAATGCCTTTGCCCATTACGCCGACGGTGTTTACGGTATTGACCAAAGCCTCGGCGGGGGATTGCAGCAAGTCTCCTGTTTGGTAGTTGATCATGGTTAAAAGAAATAGGTTGGTGTGATTTGCACCCCGAAGTTAAGTGTTTTTTGCCCGATTGAATCGGTTTTATCCTACTGCATCTGCTTTGAACACTCTCGCCTTAAAAAATTGAATCATTCCGTTCCTACCCGCCATCCTCCTGATCTACCTGCCCTTTGGCTTCTCCATTCATAAACATGATAAATTCCACAGCTCTTAAATCCGTCATCTCATGATCCTTCATTCTTTCACGTAAAGTTGAGAACCCATCCTGAACAATCAAATCTTGGCACAAAGTCAAATACTCCAAATAACTTTTACAATTCCCGATCCTGTTTTGATGAGGTTCCATTCTGGTCAGGTAACGAAATACCCTGCTATCCCAAATCGCGAATTTATCGGGATTGATGAAATGTAAAAGTTTGGAGGTGCCAACCATTGAGTTGTTGAGTAACCCTTTGAGTGTTTGTAATTCTTCAACTTTAGGGATTTCTCCCTTTTTGGCTCGGTTCAATATGTTAATGGCTTCTCCAAATTCATTTGACTGGAACTGAAAAATAGTAGGCATCCAGCCATAGGTAAAATGAATGCCAATGGTCAGGTGATGCTGGTTGATGGTGTCAATGTCTTTAAAGTAGCGGATGAACTCAGGGTAAGCTCTCAGATAAGAATCATCCGAACTGAGTATGAGTTTTTCGGAGTCTTTTTGTAATCGGCTGAAAAGGGCAGGGATGTTAATTTCTTTAATCATTGTTCATAGGTTAGTTTGTGGATAATTATTGAATGCCGTTGTAGTGCATCATGACCACAACAGAAATAATTTTAATGGTATGTAGTTAGATAGCTCTTTTACTCATTCATCCTCCGATACACCTTCCTCATCATCAACTCCTTCACCAAGCCCCCAAACGCCTTGTCCTCCAAAATCTTCTCAAAAATCTCCTGGTTTTGATCCATGCGGTCGAGTAATTTGCTGATGAACAGGTCTTCAAAGGCGTATTTAAACGTGTCGATTTTATTGACTTTGGCCTGGCTTTGTAGGGTTTCGTCCAGCATCAATTCTGCTTCAATTTGATCAAAGAACAACTTATCTGCTTCTTCAAACTCGGTGCCAAAACGATCATTTAAAACATCGATGATTTCTGAAAGTAGTGCTTCTTCGTCTTTGGGTCTTTTTAAGCCCGCTTCGCTGGTGCCACTCAATTCACCATCTTCCCCTTTGATCAACTCGATTGCGCCTTCTTTGATTTTTTGCAGGCGGTAGTACTCCAGCGCTACCTCGTCAGAAAGTTGCATGCTTTCGGAAAGCTCGCGCTTGGGCAAGCGGGTTTGCAGTAGTTTGGCGTACGCGAAGAATTTTTCCAATTCAGAATCGATGAAGGGCATGATCTGGGACAAAAAGGAATACAAGGCGCACCAGGTACGCAGGCCTTTTTTGAACTCCTCCCGGCTTTCCTCTTCGGCAATGGCGCGAAAACGATCTACCGCAGGATCGGTATAGGCGTACAGGTGCTTCTGATCGCGGGGATTATTGAGGTTGGTACTGGGGTTGAAATAGACCTGGGCAAAAGCCTCAATTTCGCTGTCCCAATATACCTGAAACTGATCTAGTCGGGCTTTGAGGTCGTAGAGGTGGTTGATGTCCAGCTCTTCGGTGACGGTGGTGATTTCGTAGTAGGGTTGGAAGGAACTGAAAATCGTCTCGCGGTCGTTGACAAAATCAAGCACGAAGGTATCTTCCTTACCCGTGCAAGTGCGGTTGAGGCGCGATAGGGTTTGTACGGCTTTGACGCCCGACAGTTTTTTGTCTACGTACATCGTGTGCAGCAGGGGCTGATCAAAACCCGTTTGGTACTTGTCGGCCACGATCAAAATTTTGTACTCTTCTTTTTCAAATACTGCGGGGAGTTCCCTTTCGCCGTAGCCCGTAAGCTCGGGTTCAGATACACCTTGGGCGGTGGTGTCCTGGTCGACCACCTTACCCGAAAAAGCCACCAATACTTTGATCTCATTTTGGTAGCCTTTATCCTGGATGTATTTGTTGAACTCGATGAAGTAGCGTTTGGCGTGCAGCCTTGAACCCGTCACCAACATGGCCTTGGCTTGGCCACCAATTTTTTTAGCCACCACCTGCCGGAAGTGCTCGATGATGACTTCCGTTTTTTGTGCCAGATTGTGGGGATGCAGGGACACAAAACGGCCAATGGCCTTGGCGGCCTTGCGTTTGTTGAGTTTGGGATCGTCTTCGATAGCTTTGGTCAGGCGGAAGTACAACTCGTAGGTCGTGTAATTTTGCAGTACATCCAAAATAAAACCCTCTTCAATGGCCTGACGCATGGCGTAGAGGTGGAAGGGTTGCGGCTTGCCTTCGGCATTTTGGTGACCAAAAACTTGCAGCGTTTTGTATTTGGGGGTGGCTGTGAAGGCAAAAAACGAAATATTGGACTGCTGCCCTCGGGTGCGGGCTGAACGCTCCACCTGTTCGCGTACAAAGTCATCCCCGGAGTAGTCGTCCAGTTCTTCTTCGGCGGCCTCGTCCAGCGATTGGGTGGCCAGCACTTCTTTGAGTTTTTTACTGGCCTCTCCGCCCTGGGAGCTATGGGCCTCATCAATGATGACGGCGTATTTGCGTTCGGGCAACTCACTGACCTTGTCCACTACGTAGGGAAACTTCTGCAAGGTGGTGATGATGACATGAGTGCCATAACCCAGCGCCGCCGCCAATTGGCTGCTGTCTTTGTCAATTTTTTGGACCACGCCCGTTTTGTGCTCAAACTGGTAAATGGTGTTTTGCAATTGCTGATCGAGCACCTTGCGGTCGGTGACCACGATGACGCTGTCAAAAATCCGCTCGTTCTGCGCATTGTGCAAACTCGATAGGCGGTAGGCCAACCAGGCGATGGAATTGCTCTTGCCCGACCCGGCGGAATGCTGGATGAGGTAGTTGCTGCCCGCACCATGTTGAGTGGCGTGATCGCTGATTTTGCGCACGGCATCAAGCTGGTGGAAACGGGGAAAAATGAGTTTTTCACGTTTGTACAGGCTGCCCTCCACCTCAAATTCCACGGTTTGTAGGTGGACAAAGCGCTGGATGATCTCCAACCAACTGTCCTTCGCCAGAATTTCTTCCCAAAGGTAGGCCGTGCGGTAACCTTGTGGATTCGGTGGATTGCCCTTGCCATTGTTGTAGCCTTTGTTGAAGGGCAACCAGTTGGTTTTGCTGCCTTCGATTTTGGTAAACATGAACACCTCGTCCTGGTCTACGGCAAAATGGACCAAACTGCGTTTTTTGAAAGCAAAAAGCAGTTCCTTGTTGTCGCGGGTAGTGCTGTATTGGCGCACGGCGTGTTGTACATTCTGGGCAGTGAACTGGTTTTTTAGCTCCAACGTAGCGAGGGGAAGACCATTGAGCGCCAGCACGACATCTACCGAGTTTCGGTTGCTTTTGCTGTAATACACCTGGCGGTAAACCTTGAGTTGGTTGTGTTGGTAAAGGGCAACCGCATCGGGGTTGAGCCCAGAAGCGGGCTGAAAAAAGGCCATTTGAAACCGCACCCCGTAATCGACAAACCCATTGCGCAATACATCCAAGCTGCCCCGCAAGTCCAGCTCCTTGTACAAGCGCTGAATGACCCGATTGTCGGCATCGGCTCCATGAATGGCGGTGATTTTGGCCCAACGTTTGGGCTGGGATTGTTGCAGGAATTGGATGACCTCGTATTTGAACAAACCTAGCTCGGGGCTGTAGTCGGGGGCATTGCCCTCGGTGTAGCCGCCGTGTTCGACCAGTGCTTGGACGATGGCGGCTTCAAAGGTTTGTTCGGTGGTGAGGCTCATGGTGGTAAAAATTATGTCCAAATTGGTTCACTTTGCCATGTCCTGGGAAAACCCATCTTTGCCAAAGGAACATTGTTAAATGTTTGAAATAGTTGAGTAAACTCTGTTTTCAAATGATGCCCGGGGCTGATTTGATCATTCAAGTATAAAATCGCCGAAAGGATCGGAAAAATTTTTCTTCGTTGATGATTGTCAGGGGTATAAGTTAGGATAGGTTGAGGAGTGTTTTTAGGCCAATCGTATTTATTGATGATTACTCGGTTCCAAAGCCGACTGTGATGTGCAATTACATTGCGGATAAAAGTTATAGTCAATAGCCAACTGACAAGGTTTTTTTGATTGAACAATCCAAATTCTCTGGCGATTCTATTCTTTTCAGGAAGTTGATGCTGCAAATTTTGATAAATCTTAGATAATGTTCCCAATGTCAAAATTTCCAGAGCTTTCCAAGATTCTGGATGTTCATCAGGGTGGTTATCAAAATGTTTTACGATAAACTCTTCACTGCTTCTACCTACGTCTGTAAACGTCTTGGCCAAAAGCGCCATGTATTCTTTTGGCTTATCAAAAATCGATGGGTTTAAATACCATTCAGCGCCGTAAGCGATGGAAAGATGATAGATTAATTTAGTTCTAAGAGCTATCTCAATTCGCTCAATAGCATTGAAGGTAATCAATCTAAAATGCCGATCAAAGTTGTATAAATCTATTACATCCTCAAAAATGCTTCCATTTCTGAAGTGGTGATTTACTTTGTCATCCTGCATTTCCCACCAATATCCTTTCAGACGATAATAGCTGATGTTCGATAAAAAATGAGGGGCATTGTTCACATCTAAAAAAGTCATGTTCCTGCTCAACAGCAGATTAATTTGGTCTGGTATCGTTTTGGGAGCTTTTGACATTACAGTGGCTTAATCTATTTGGAGAATACATTAAATTTAACAAAAATAAAAAGTAGTTGAAAATAATTGAGCCTTTTAACTGGCTTTAAAATCATTTTTACTTTCCCGAGGGCATTAAAAAGAGAAAACCCTCCAAGTGTGCTTCTACGAGAGGCATGGAGGGTGTATTGTCTTTACGGTTTAGTATTTAAAGAAAGACCCGCCTGCTGATCTTACGGGAAGCAAAACGGGTACGGTTGTTGCAAAGATACAACTGTTTTTTTTATTTGCAAGGTATTTTTACGCTACTCTGACTTTTCCGGTGACCACTTCGCTGATCAGGGCGGTACGGTATTCGGAGAGGAGATCGATGAGTTTTTGGTGTTTTTGCAACTTATCATTGATGAGATTTAAACCCATTTTAATATGATTGACTATTACATGTTGTTCCTGAATGTTGGGGAATGAAAACGGAAAATTCATCAAATCAGTTAACTCGATGCTGTCAACTGTAGCTCCCATTTTATTGCAAAAAGTCAGAATGTCTTTTGACATCCCTTTTAACTTCCAAAAAAAATAGTCGTTAGAAATTTGGGGAATTGGCTTTAGAGCTTTTAAATCTTGATTAATGCATACGGGCACTTTGTTAATGGCTACGGGCAAAGTATGTTTCAATATTCCCGAGCGAACGACAATCAAAACTCTTTCATCAGAAATGAAACTTGTAGACGATTCTTTAATGGCAAGCTCAGTAATGAAATCTTGTGTACTGAAAATTAAATCTTGTTTCATGTCTTTTGCAGAGACCCATGGAATGTCACCATCCCAGTACATGCTGTTCGCCGTAGAGGGTGTGCCTCCTCCAACTATTGATTGCAGAATATACTTCAATTTCTTCACCTCCCAATGCTCCGGCACTTCCCCCAGCCACTCAATCCCCGAATCCTTCATCTTCACCTCAGGATTGATCCCTTTGGTGACTGCCTGATTGATGAGGGCCGTTTTTTCTTCTTCGTAGAGGGTGATGAGGCGTTTTTTGTCGGCGATGAATTGGTTGATTTCGGTGGTTTTGCGGTCGAGGTAGGAGGTGATGGTAGCTTGTTCATTAATTGGGGGGAGTACTATAATGAGTCCTTTTATGTCATCCTTATTTAATTTTGGTTGAGCCGAGGAAAGTGCTATATTACTCAGTATAGAATTGAATTGGTTGGCATTTATCATATAATTAAAAAATAACGAATCTTGATTGACTCTTATTAAAAACATATTTGGCCCAAGTGTGAACACGCCATCCAGTTTTGGCATTTGTAGTGACAAACCAGCATAGGCACCAACATTTGCTAAAAGAATTTCACCGCCAAATAATTCTGATTTTGATAAAAATTTATGAGCATGTTCATCTACATATATTCCCTGATTAGAAAGATTTTCCCTTAAATCGGTCAGTCTAACTAACCTTGAGTAGCCAGCATTTAAATAGTTAACATTTGCCGCAAGTGAGGCAAATGAGCCATTTGCTGTAAAGTCGGTCAAAATTGACATACAATGACGAAATTGCTTCACCTCCCAATGCTCCGGCACCTCCCCAATCCATTCCACCCCACTATCCTTGTACTTTTCGTATCGTTCCATCAGTCCAAAATGGTTTTTTCGGCTTGCAAAATGGTTTCTTCCAGCGCCAGGATTTCAGCTTTGATTTCGGCTAGCGGGCGCAGGGGTTTAAACTCGTAGAAGTACTTGGTGAAATTGATTTCGTAGCCGATTTTGGTTTTGCTGTGGTCGATCCAGGCGGTGGGCAGGTGAGGTTTTACTTCACGTGCAAAATATTCCTCAATGCTTTGGGGGATCAGTTTGCCTTGGGTATCTTTTTGCAAAAAGGGAATGTTTTCGTAATCACGCAGGGAGGCGTCGGGTTTGGGGTTGCCGCTACGGTCGGTCACGTCCCGGCCATTTTCCAGCAAGGGCTGTTCGACCGTTACCCGCCAGTAGCCAAAGAAGGCATTGGGGTAAATTTTGCAAAACTCGTTTTCCACATAGTCGCCATACAGCCGGGTGATGAACCCAATGCCTTTTTCCTGGCCATTTTCGATGATGTACTTGCGTTTGTTGCCCAGGCTACGGTCCATTTTGCGCCAAAAGCGATTGAAGTCCAGTTTGCCCGCTTTGATGAGTTCTTCATCTTTGACTCCAGTGGCGTTGATCAACTGGATTTTGCCTTTGCGTTCGGCATTTTTATGGTTCGTGACGATCCAGATGTAGGTAGAAATGCCAGTATTGTAAAACAACTGATCGGGCAGTGCGATGACGGCTTCCAGCCAGTCGTTTTCGATGATCCATTTTCGGATGTTGCTTTCGCCACTTTCGGCGGCCCCGGTGAACAGCGGCGAACCGTTGAATACAATGGCAATGCGGGTGCTGTTGGGGCGCATTTTGGAGATCATGTGCTGCAAAAAGAGCAATGACCCATCGTTGATGCGTGGCAGCCCTGCGCCAAAACGGCCTGCGTAGCCTTTGTTGGCGGCTTCGGTGCTGATGATTTTTTCGGCTTTTTTCCAGTCTACCCCAAACGGTGGATTGGACAACATGTAGTCGAACTTTTCCTCGCTCAGTCCATCAACGGTGAAGGTATTGCCAAACTTGATATTGGCTGGGTTTTGACCTTTGATCAGCATATCGGCCTTACAAATGGCGTAAGATTCCGGGTTGATCTCCTGGCCAAATACTTTTAATTCGGCTTTGGGGTTGAGCTCCTTGAGGTAGGCTTCGGCTACCGAGAGCATACCGCCAGTGCCACAAGCTGGGTCGTAGAGTGTTTTTACGATGCCTTGTTGGGTCAAAATCTCCCGATCCTCGTTAAACAACAAATTGACCATGAGCTTAATGACCTCACGCGGGGTAAAGTGTTCTCCAGCGGTTTCATTGGATTGTTCTGCAAACTTGCGGATCAATTCTTCAAATACGTAGCCCATTTCCATGGAGTCCATGTCGGCCAGGTCAATTTCCTGAAAGGATTTGACCACGCGAAAAAGGATGTCCGCCTTGGGATCGTCCATGCGGTCGATCTGGTCGTCAAAGTTGAAATACTCAATGATTTCGCGGGCGCTGCTGGAAAATCCATTGATGTAATTGCGGAGGTTGACGGCAATGTTGTCGGGATCAGCTACCAGTTTATCGAAATTATAAGGACTACGGTTGTGGAAGTTCAGACCAGCTTTGTTGTTGAGTGCAACTTCTTTGGCACTGTCCGTTTTTAAGGTAGCAACTTTTGGCAGATAGTCCAATAGGGCTTGTTTGGTAGGTGCCAACACACTGTCCAACCTACGCAATACCGTCATGGGCAGGATCACTTTGCCATAATCGGATTGCTTGTAATCTCCACGCAGCAGGTCGGCTACTTTCCAGATTAAATCGGCTTTTTCTTTGAAGTTTTTCATGTGGACGCAATGGTCGTTTTGCAGGGTGCTTTTAATGTTGGCAAGATAGGGATCGTTTATGAGAGGGGGGAGGGATTTTTGATAATGTATTTGAATGAGTTTAAAATATAACGGTTCGTGACTACGCCGTGCCAGCACGTTTAGAAAGCATAGTTGATAGCTTCTTTGCTCGAAGTAGCCCTCCTATTTTTCTCTTCTTTTACCCCTTCCCATCAACGCCCAAAATCATACCCTTCCTTTCTCAAATCTTCCAACAAGCGAGTGTCATTTGATTCGATACCCTCCTGCCACAGTTGCTTTGCGAGAGCATCGGCTTCTTTATTCCTGTTCAGCCCTTTGAGGCAGCCGACTTTGTGGTACTGCATACGGCGCATGATGGCGAGGTCTTTCATTTCGGCTGCTTTTTGCAGCCCTGTATCCAGGCTTTGTAGCCCTTCTGCATATTGTTTCAGGTGCTTCTGCATAGAACCCATGTTATTCAGGCAGGTTAGCGAAAAAGCATCATCGCTTGCCTTTTGGGCATTTTTGAAGGCTTTTTGAAAATATGTCAAGGCCTCTTGGTAGTTCTTTTCGCTGAATAGTTGCATGCCCCTATAGTTAGCAGCACTGGATAAATTCTGGGCAGTAATTCTTTGGTTGGGGTGGGTAAGGGGAAGAAACGGGTCAAATATTGCCTGGCATTTTTCATAATATCCAATGGCCTTGTCGTATTCACCCTTTAGAGACCACACCTTACCGAGGTTGTGGTATCTCGTTGCTACGTTTGGATGGTCCTCTCCCAAAGCTTTTAGATCGATTTGCAGCGCTTTTTCATAATATCTGATGGCTTTGTCGTATTCCCTCTTTGAAGACCACGCCCCGCCGAGGTTATTGTAGTTCTTTGCGACGTCAGGATGGTTTTCCCCAAAAGCCTTTAAAAAAATTTGCAGCGCTTTTTCAAAATACTCGATGCACTTATCGTATTCTTCCTTTTCTTTCCAAGCCCCGCCGAGATTGGTATATTCTCGTGCGACGTTAGGATGGTCTTCTCCCAAAGCCTTTACATCAATTTTCAGGGCTTTTTCAAAATATCCGATGCACTTATCGTATTCTTTTTTTGAAAACCACGCCCCGCCGAGGTTGTTATAGTCCCTTGCTACGTCAGGATGATCTTCTCCTAATGCCTTTACTCCAATTTTCAGGGCTTTTTCAAAATATCCGATGGCTTTGTCGTATTCTCCTTTTGAAGTCCACACCAAGCCGAGGTTATTGTAGTCCCTTGCTACGTCAGGGTGATCTTCTCCTAAAGCCTTTACATGAGTTTGCAGCGCTTTGTCATAATAGTCAATGGCTTTGTCATATCTCCCCTTTAAAGTCCACACCGCACCTAGGTTATTATGATTCGTAGCGACGTTAGGGTGGTTTTCCCCAAAAGCCTTTAAAAAAATTTGCAGCGCTTTTTCAAAATACTCGATGGCCTTGTCGTATTCTCCTTTTGTAGCCCATGCCCCGGCGAGATTGTTATAGTTTATTGCTAAGTCAGGATGGTTTTCCCCTGAAGCCTTTACATTAATTTGCAGCGCTTTCTCATAATATTCGATGGCTTTGCTGTATTCTCCCTTTGATTCCCAAGCCGCGCCGAGGTTGTTGTAGTTCGTTGCTACGTTTGGATGGTTTTCTCCAAAAGTCTTTAAGAAGATTTGCAGCGCTTTTTCAAAATATTCGATGGCTTTGTTGTATTCTCCCTTTGATTCCCGCGCCGTACCAAGGTTGGTCATTAATGTCGCTGTTCTACTTTCGTTACCACTTTTGAGGCTATCTATGCTGAGGGCGATTTCGTAGTGCTTGATGGCCTCATCATAATGAGCAAGGACTTCTTCGTTATAGCCATAATGCAGGTGATAGGTAGAGTTGCTGTTGTCCATAAAAACCGCGTCCCTATACCCTTCAGCTGCTTCGTCGTATTTTTGGAGCAGTTCTTTGGCTTTTCCAAAAACGTAGCCTTTGTAGGCTTGTCGTTTTTTGGAAGCGCGATAATCGGTTTCGATGAGTTGCTCGGCTTCTTCCAACTTACCTTCTGCGAGTAAGACTTCTGCTTTTCTATAGATTTCTTCCTTACCACCGTAGGTTTCCAGTTCGGTTTTCAGTTCTTCGTATTTCTTTACCTGGTCAGATAATTTCGTTTCAAAATTGCTGAGGTCGGTTTTGTTTTTTTCCAATTGCAAGGCCAAGGCACGGAGGGCTTTCGGCGGAATGCCGTACCAAATGTTGACATCGCCTTTTGCCATCACGGCAGGGCTATTGTACCCGGTGGTGGACAGGTAATGGCTGCGAGCAAACAAGTCCCATTCCAAAGCATTGGCTACTTTGGGGGCATCGGTAATGCCTATTTTACGGCGAGAAGCCTCAGAGAGTATGTCGGCTTTTTGCTGCTTTTCAGGGGATTGGGCGTACTCCCGCAGTATCTGCTCGATGGCTCTTTTGCGCCGGGCTACATCGTAGCCTTCTGCTTCGTATATCCAAAGGATGGCTTCAACAGCATCGGCACGGACACCATAGGTTGCGGAGAAGCTTTTGGCAATTACCGAAGGGCTGTTGTCTCCCGTTGTGTTAGTACCCTCTGTTTGAGCCAAAACAGGGATAAATCCTAACAGAACAAGGAAAAGGGAGCTTAGTGATTTCATTTTGATGAGGTTATTTGTTGGCGGTGAATCTTCATCAACGTCCAAAATCATATCCTTCCTTTCGTAAATCTTCTAACAAGTGGGTGTCATTGGCTTCAAGACCTTCCTGCCAGAGTTGCCTGGCGAGGGCTTCGGCCTCTTTGTCGCGTTTCAATCCTTTTAGGCAGCCGACTTTATGGTATTGCATACGGCGGATGCGGGCCAGGTTTTTCTTTTCCGCTATGTTGGCTTGCACTTCTGGTTTTGCCAGCATTTCAGACGTCAATTGCTCTTGGACTATTTTGTCAATTTGCGCATTGATTTGTGCTGCCTTTTCAAGCCCTGTATCTAGTGTTTGTAGTGCTATTGCATACTCTTGCAGTTGCTTTTGCATATAGCCGATATTGTTCAGACAAGTGCACAAAAAGGCTTCATCCCCTGCTTTTTGTGCATTGTTTAGGGCTTTTTGAAAAAAGCTAAGCGCTTCTAGATAATTTTTTTCACCAGATAATTCCATGCCTCGGCTATTAGCGGCACGGGATAAACTATGGGCAGTAGTTTTTTGGTTGGGATGGGTAGATTCCAAAAAAAGGTTCAATATCTTTTGACATTTTTCATAATATTCAATGGCTTTGTTGTATTCTCCTTTTGAGTTCAAGGCAAAGCCAATATTATTGTATACTGTTGAGACTTTAGGATGGTTTTCCCCAAAAGCCTTTAAAAATATTTGCAGGGCTTTTTCATAATACCCAATCGCCTTGTCATAGTCTCCCTTTGAATTCCACGCGAAGCCGAGGTTGTTATAGTTCGTTGCGATGTTAGGATGGTTTTCCCCAAAAGCCTTTAGCTCAATTTGCAGGGCTTTTTCATAATAATCAATCGCCTTGTCGTAGACTCCCTTTACTCTCCACACCGAGCCGAGGTTGTTATAGCTCGTTGCGATGTTAGGATGGTTTTCCCCAAAAGCCTTTAGCTCAATTTGCAGCGCTTTTTCATAATAATCAATCGCCTTGTCATAGTCTCCCTTTGAATTCCACGCGAAGCCGAGGTTGTTATAGTTCGTTGCGATGTTAGGATGGCTTACCCCAAAAGTCTTTAGCCCAATTTGCAGCGCTTTTTCATAATAATCAATCGCTTTATCGTAGGAACCCTTGGCTTGCCATGCCATGCCAAGGTTGTTATAGTTCGTTGCGATGCTAGGATGGTTTCCCCCAAAAGCCTTTAGCTCAATTTGTAACGTTTTTTCATAATATCCGATAGCCTTGTCGTAGACTCCCTTTGCTCTCCACACCGAGCCGAGGTTGTTATAGCTCGTTGCGATGTTAGGATGGTTTTCCCCAAATGCCTTTAGCCCAATTTGCAGCGCTTTTTCATAATACCCGATCGCCTTGTCGTAGTCTCCCTTTGAATTCCACGTGAGGCCAATGTTGTTATAGCTCGTTGCGATGCTAGGATGGTTTTCCCCAAAAGTCTTTAGATCAATTTGCAGTGCTTTTTCATAATATCCGATGGCTTTGTCATAGTCCCCCTTTGCTCTCCACACTGAGCCGAGGTTGCCGTATTCCGTTGCTACGTTAGGATGGTATTCCCCAAATGCCTTTATATCAATTTGCAGCGCTTTTTCAAGGTATCCGATGGCTTTATCAAATTCTCCCTTTAAGCTCCACGCCTCGCCTAGGTTTTTGTATTCCCTTGCGACATTTGGATGGTTTTCTCCAAAATTCTTTAGATCAATTTGCAGCGCTTTTTCATAATATCCGATGGCTTTATCGTATTCCCCTTTTGCTCTCCACGCAAAGCCCATGTTGTTATAACTCCCTGCAACATCTGGATGGTTTTCGCCCAAAGCCTTCAAATTGATTTGCAACGCTTTTTCGTAATATCCAATAGCTTTGTCGTATTCCCCCTTTGCTGTCCACGTCTCGCCAAGGTTGTTATATGGAGTTGCGACCTCGAGATGGTTTTCCCCAAAAGCCTTTATAAGGATTTGCAGCGCTTTTTCATGGTATTCGATTGCTTTGTCGTATTCCCCCTTGGAAGCCCGCGCCACACCGAGGTTACCGTATTCCGTTGCTACATTAGGATGGTTTTCCCCAAAAGCCTTTAAAAAAATTTGCAGTGCATTTTCATAATATCCGATTGCTTTGTCGTATTCCCCCTTGGAAGCCCATGCCAAGCCGAGGTTGTTGTATGGAGTTGCGACCTTGAGATGGTTTTCCTCAAAAGCTTTTGAATAAATTTGTAGCGCTTTCTCGTAATATCCGATGGCTTTGTCGTATTCCCCCTTGGAAGCCCATGCCAAGCCGAGGTTGTTGTATGGAGTTGCGACCTCGAGATGGTTCTCCCCAAAAGCCTTTAAAAAGATTTGCAGTGCGTTTTCATAATATCCGATGGCTTTGTCGTATTCCCCCTTGGAAGCCCATGCCAAGCCGAGGTTGTTGTATGGAGTTGCTACTTTGAAATGGTTTTCCCCAAAAGCTTTTGAATAAATTTGTAGCGCTTTCTCGTAATATCCGATGGCTTTGTCGTATTCTCCCTTTGAATAACATGCCAAGCCTAGATTGTTGGTTAAAGTCCCTATCCTTTCTTTGTTGTCCATTTTGAGGCTGTCAATTCCGAGGGCAATTTCGTAGTGCCTGATTGCCTCGTCATGGTGGGCGAGGATATTTTCGTTATTGGCATAATACATGTGGTAGGTGGAATTCCCCTCGTCATTGTTGACTGCATTTTTATAGCCCTTGGCAGCCTCCCCATATTTTAAGAGCAGTTCTTTGGTTTTTCCGTATATATAACCCTTGTATGCCTGCCGCTTCATGGAGGCATCAAAGTCGGATTCAATGAGCCGTTCGGCTTCTTCCAATTTACCCTCTTCGAGTAAGGCTTCTGCTTTTCGATAAATTTCCTCTTTACCACCGTAGGTTTCCAGTTCGGTTTTCAGTTCTTCGTATTTTTTTACCTGGTCAGATAACTTCGTTTCAAAATTGGTAAGGTCGGTTTTGTTTTTTTCCAATTGCACGGCCAAGGTGCGGAGCGCTTTTGGCGGAATACCGTACCAGATGTTCACATCGCCCTTTGCCATCACGGCGGGGCTGTTGTACCCGGTGGTGGACAGGTAATGGCTGCGGGCAAACAAGTCCCATTCCAAAGCATTGGCTACCTTAGGCGCATCGGTAATGCCTATTTTACGGCGAGAAGCCTCGGAGAGTATGTCGGTTTTTTGCTGCTTTTCAGGGGATTGGGCGTACTCCCGGAGTATCTGCTCGGTGGCTCTTTTACGCCGTGCTACATCGTAGCCTTCTGCCTCGTATATCCAAAGGATGGCTTCAACAGCATCGGCACGGACACCGTAGGTTGCGGAGAAGTTTTTGGCAATTACCGCAGGGCTGTTGTCTCCCGTTGTGTTAACATGCTCTGTTTGAGCCAAAACAGTGTTTAAACTCAATAGAATAAGGAAAAGGGAGCTTAGTGATTTCATTTTGATGAGGTTATTTGTTGGTGGTGAATCTTCATCAACGTCCAAAATCATATCCTTCCTTCCTCAAATCCTCCAACAGTAGGGTGTCATTGGCTTCAAGACCTTCCTGCCAGAGTTGCTTAGCAAGGGTCTTGGCTTCTTTTTTCCTTTTCAGACCTTTGAGGCAGCCGATTTTGTGGTATTGCATACGGCGGATAAGAGGGAGGTTTTTTCGTTCGGCTATTTTTGCTTTTACTTCGGGGGTTTTGAGCATTTCGGGAGTATATTCTCCCTTGATTTGTTGGTCGAGTGCTTGATTGAGTTGTGCTGCTTTTTGCAGCCCCTCATCCAGGTTTTGCAGTCCTTCTTCATATTTTTGAAGGTACTTCTGCATGGAACCTATGTTATTCAGGCAGGTAAGCGAAAGCGTATCATCCCCTGCCTTTTGGGCGTTTTGGAAGGCTTTTTGAAAATACCCGAGGGCTTCCTGGTATTTTTTTTCGCTGGATAGTTCCATACCCTTGCTATTGGTAGCATTTGATAAATTCCAGGCAAACTTTTTTTGATTTGGATGAGTGGACTCAAAAAATCGGCCTTGTATTGCCTGACATTTTTCAAAATAATCAATGGCTTTGTTGTATTCCTTTTTTGCTTGCCATGCCGAGCCGAGGCAATAGTACCCTCTTGCAACGTCTGAATGGCTATCTCCCAAAATCTTCAAGTTAATTTGTAGCGCTTTTTCACAGTAATCAATCACTTTGTCGTAATCCTTTTTTGAAAGCCATACCGAACCTAGGTTGTTGTAGCTTCTTGCAACATTCGGGTGATTTTCGCCAAAAGTCTTTAAGTCTAATTGCAGCGCTTTTTCATAGTAATCAAGCGCTTTACCGTATTCCCCTTTTGAAAACCATGCCAAGCCGAGATTATTGTATCTAATTGCAACGCTTGGATGATTGTCTCCAAAAGCCTTCAGGGTTATTTGTAGCGCTTTTTCAAAATAATCAATTGCTTTGTCGTAATCCTCTTTTGAAGTCCACGTCAAGCCTAGATTGTTGTAACCTATTGCAACATTGGGATGACTATCACCAAAAGCTGTCAAGAAGATCTGTAGTGATTTTTCATAATAACCAATCGCTTTGTCATATAGCCCTTTTAAAGACCACATCCTACCGAGGTTGTTATAGCGGACAGCGACGTTTGGATGGGCATCTCCAAAAACTTTCAAGTCTATTTCCAGCGCTTTTTCAATATAGTCAATGGCCTTGTCATATGCTCCTTTTGAATACCATGCCCCACCAAGGTTGTTGTACACTGTTGCTATGTCGAGATGGCTATCTCCAAAAATTTTCAAGTTGATTTGCAATGCTCTTTCATAATAATCAATCGCTTTGTCATAAGCCCCTTTTGAGTACCATGCTTCGCCAAAACGGTTGTACCCTTCTGCAATTTTGGGATGGCTGTTTCCAAAAACCTTCAAGTTAATTTGCAACGCTTTTTCATAATAATCAATTGCTTTATCGTATGCTCCTTTTGAATACCATACTCCACCAAGGTTGTTGTATTCTCTCGCAACTTTGGGATGATTGTCTCCCCAAACCTTCAAGTTAAATTGCAGCGCTTTTTCAATATAGTCAATGCCTTTGTCATACGCTCCTTTTGAAATCCACGCTACACCAAGGTTGTTGTACACTGTTACAATATCGGGATGGCTATATCCAAAAACCTTCAAGTTGATTTGTAGCGCTTTTTCATAATAATCAATTGCTTTATCGTATGCTCCTTTTGAATACCATGCTCCACCTAGGTTGTTGTATCCTGTTGCAACCAAAGGATGGCTATCTCCAAAAACCTTCAGGGTTATTTGATGAGCTTTTTCATAATAATCAAGTGCTTTGTCGTATGCACCCTTTAAATGCCAAACCTCACCGAGGTTGTTGAGCAAAGTTGCTATTTTTACATCGCTTCCATTTTTAAGGGTATCTATTCCAAGTGCAATTTCATAATGCCTGATCGCCTCATCATAATGGGCAAGGTTGTTTTCGTTGATGGCATAATACAGATGGTAGGTGGCATTACCCTCGTCATTGTTGACGGCATTTTTAAAACCCTTTGCCGCATCCTCGTATTTTAAAAGTAGTCCTTTGGTTTTTCCGTAGATATAACCCTTGTATGCCTGCCGTTTCATGGAGACATCAAAGTCGGATTCAATGAGTCGCTCGGCTTCTTCCAATTTACCCTCTTCGAGTAAGGCTTCTGCTTTTCGATAAATTTCCTCTTTACCACCGTAGGTTTCCAGTTCGGTTTTCAGTTCTTCATATTTCTTTACCTGGTCAGATAACTTCGTTTCAAAATTAGTAAGGTCGGTTTTGTTTTTTTCCAATTGCACTGCCAAGGCACGAAGCGCTTTTGGCGGAATACCGTACCATATGTTCACATTCCCTTTTGCCATCACGGCAGGGCTATTGTACCCAGTGGTGGACAGATAATGGCTGCGGGCAAACAAGTCCCATTCCAAAGCATTGGCTACTTTAGGAGCATCGGTAATGCCTATTTTACGGCGAGAAACCTCGGAAAGTATATCGGCTTTTTGCTGCTTTTCAGGGGATTGGGCGTACTCCCGCAGTATCTGCTCGGTGGCTCTTTTACGCCGGGCTACATCGTAGCCTTCTGCCTCGTATATCCAAAGGATGGCTTCAACGGCATCAGCGCGCACCCCGTAGATTGCAGAGAAGTTTTTGGCAATTACCGCTGGGCTGTTGTCTCCGGTTGTGTTAACATCCTCTGTTTGCGCCAAAACAGTGTTTAAACTTAACAGAACAAGGAAAAGGGCGCTTAGTAATTTCATTTTGATGAGGTTATTTGTTCGTAGTTGAGTCTTTTTTGGGTTGGGTTTCTCCGTAGTTGATATGAACATCACCATCATGAGTAATTACGGCGGGGCTATTGTCACCTGTAGTACTTGCCTTTGAAGCAGGTGGAAGTGCTTCGCCAGGTATTTCAGTAGTATCCTTTTTTTGAAAAATATCTCTTACACTATAACCTGTCATCTCGGCAATCCCAGCAAAAAGGGCAACAAACGCAGCGATATAGGCAGCATATTTCTTCCAATTGCTTTTTGAACCTATCATAAATGTAGTAGAAATACTTTCCATTCCTTCCACAGCCCAATCATCAGGCAGTTCATTGATGATTTGTAGTAAGGCTTGCCTGATTTTTGCAGCCTCTAAGTGGTCATCTGCCAATGAAATAATATCTTTTGTTCTTTGTTTTTCCAAAGCCTCTAAGCGACCCGATTGAAAGGTGGCATCATTGCGGACTTGTTCATCATTGTATCGGTCTGCAAGATGGTGAAGCCCTTTTAAGATGCTTTTGAAATCGTCTTTGGAGAGCCAATTTAAGAGGGTTTGTTTTGCTGTCATTGTTCTTCTTTTAGAAGATGGTGTATCTGCTTTTGCTCAGCTAGTGTTTCTTTGTTTTTTTTGGTTGTACTGACCCCAACTAACGCTGAGTATAAAGTCACAATGCGGATTTTACTTAGTCGTTAGTTGTGTGTATTTCCGACTTCTGTTCATCTCATATAATCCATAAAAGCGAGTCAATTCTCTACTTTACTATTTAGAAATGAGCAAACTACAAAATAACACACTTTTTGAATTCCAGTCAATAGTTCTCCTGAAAAACTCACCCTCCGCTGCCACCATTGCCACATCCAGCCCCGAAGCCAGCAAATACTTCTTTAGCGTATACTTGTTTATCCACAGCCTACAAAAGAGCCCCCCCAAGTGTGCTTCGTCGAGAGGCATGGAGGGTCTATTATCGTTATTCTGAGAATGTCTAAGGAGAAATGACCCGCAAGCAGATCTTACGGTATGCAAAACGGGTACTGTTGGTGTGAAGATAGATACCAGGGAGGAGCTGATCAGCATAAAGTAAACGCTTGACAAGCTCTTTTTCGATATTCTATTTACTTTCCTTGATCCTTCAGTTTAATTTGCGTTCTTTCAAGACATCTTCTAAATCCTTGTTCTTATTTGGGGTTTTAAGCAGTCTGTAAATGAAAACTACGGGAATCAACATTGGAATCAGGAATCCCAATTTTTTTTCGGAAGACAGGCTCCAAGAAACAACTCCGAAAATGAGTATTCCTGCAAGAAAACCAATGGATATTGCATAAAAGAGTTTAGCTTTCATTAGCTTTTTTTTCTCGACTAATAGTTCTTCGTCAGTCAGTTTGGAAAGGTCTTTTTTTTCCATAATACGCTGCTTTGTGATTTTTTTGCATTGAAGCGAAGTCTCTACCGCAACCAACGATATCAAGCCACTTTAGCCACCAGCTCATTGACATTGGAAACCTCCACCCCTTTTTGCCACAATTCATACTCGCTCAAATCAATATCATCATTCCAAATTACGCCGTAGCCGCCATTAGCGATATGTGCAGTGATGAAAAGAGATTCATCTTGTAAGGCGCGAAAAGCGGGTGTTTGCAAGCGTTCAGCCAGGGAGTACACTTTGATGTCACCATTGTCAAAAATGATGAAAAGGCGGTAGCCAGGGAGCGGCTCGAGGTATTTGATGCGTGGGTAGTTTTCCATGGCGTAATGTTTAATCGATGTTTTGAATGTCTTGGGAATCCCACATGTCCTTCAATTTGGACTGACGTGATTTGGCCCACTTCTTAACCTCTTTTTGATCCTTTGTACTTAAATCTCCTTTAAACATTTCAAAATCATCTATTTTAAACAAGCCCTCGTACTCATTGTTGCTGGCGTGAAAGTGGGGCGGGGTATGATCACCAAAGAACATCCGCAGGATAATTCCTTTAATTTTTCCAATAATGGGCATCTAAAGTGTATTTTTTTGCAAGTAAACTTATACAAAGAAATATGTAGTCCAATTTAAGTACAAAATAGGATGCTATGGAGAAAAAAAGGGTGGTCCCTGTAGGATTTGAACCTACGACCCCCTGATTATGAGTCAGACGCTCTAACCACTGAGCTAAGGGACCGAAGAATGTGTTTGGATTTCTACTTCGCGCTACAAATGACTAGAATTTGCTGCAATTTCGTTGTGAAAATACTCATGTAGCGCTGCTACACTCCGTTTTTCACGCCTCATTGTAGCAAATTCTAGTTCATTTTCGCTTGCGAACCAGAAAACCAAACACATTCTAAAACGAAAGTGTAAATATAGCTAAACTTGCCACATCGGGCAAGCGCTACTAGATCATATTGTGGAAAATGTTGACGACATCTTCGTCTTCTTCCAATTTGTCGATCAGTTTTTCGACGTCGGCTTTTTGTTCCTCGGTCAATTCTTTGGTGACGTTGGGGTTGCGTTCAAACTCGGCGCTGACCAGTTCTACGCCCCGGTCTTCGAGGGCTTTTTGGATGGCACCGAAGCTTTTGAAGCCGGCATAGATGACGATACAATCATCCTCAGGAAAAAGTTCCTCCAGGCCATGATCGATCAGGTCCAGTTCCAGCTCTTCGATATCGATGCCTTCGGCTTTGATTTTGAATACGCTGTCGTGCGAAAAGATGAAATCATGGCTGCCCGAGCTGGCCAGTGCGCCCCCGTACTTGGAGAAGTAGCTGCGTACGTTGGCCACGGTGCGGTTGAGGTTGTCGGTAGCCGTCTCTACGATGAAGGCCACTTTGTGCGGGCCGTTGCCCTCGTATACGATCTCTTTATAGTCGGCAGCATCCTTGCCCATGGCTTTTTGGATGGCGCGATCTACGTTGTCTTTGGGTACGTTGAGGGCTTTGGCGTTTTGGATGGCAATCCGCAACTTGGCGTTGGTCTCAGGGTCAGGACCCGCCTCTTTTACCGCAATCGTAACGTCCCGGTTTACTTTGGTGAAAATTTTGGCCATACTGGCCCAGCGCTTTAGCTTACGCCCTTTTCTGAATTCAAACGCGCGACCCATATCGTGTTTAGTTAATTAACTTGATAAACGGCTGCAAAAATATCATCTTGTTGCTTAGGAGTAAAGGAAAGATCAATCTTTTTTTGCAATCGGAGATATATCTTTGTTGGTAACCGCCTGCGGCGGATACATTTTGGAATAATTTCTCCCTAAGATCGCGCAGATAAGGCACAGGGAAGAAGTCTGCACAAATCTGCGCGATCTGTGGGCTTTGATAAAAAATTACGTATGCCTTTACCGCCGAGTGGCATTTATGCGTAAAAGCGACAATAATGGGAACGCGGATGACGCGGATTAAGCGGATTTACGCGGATTTTAACTTATGAACAAATAGATCCGTGTAAATCCGCTTAATCCGCGTCATCCGCGTTCCCATTGAGACTCATGCGACAGAGCCGAAGGCTCCGAGCAGGAGTAAGCGATGATGCATAAATGCCACTCGGCGGTAGAGGCGTAAGCTTTTATCCTACATTCATGCCACCACACATCCATCCATTAGGCGATCAGGGCCTGCTCATCGATTGGGGCAATCGGCTCGATCCGGGTATTGCTCAACAGGTTCAGGCCTGTTGGCAGCGGCTGCAAGCACTGCAACTGCCGGGGGTACTGGATCTGGTGCCCGCGTACAGCAGTTTGGCCCTGCTTTTTGACCTCGATTATTTGCTGAAAAATTATCCCCAGGAACTGCCCTATGCGCTGGTCAAAAGCTGGGTAGAACCCGTGTTGGCGGCCAGTTCTCCCCATGCCCTGGCAACTTGTTCCCGCAACCTCGACATCCCGGTCTGCTTTGAAGTGCCACACGCCCTGGATTTGGCCGAGCTCGCCACACAAAAAGGGCTCAGCCCCGCCGCTTTCATCCAACAATACTGCCAAACTCGCTATCAGGTGTACATGATTGGCTTTTTGCCCGGTTTTGCCTACCTGGGTACTCTGGATGACCTCCTGGCAACACCCCGCAAAACGACACCCCGCAGTGCCATCCCGGCGGGCAGCGTGGGCATTGCCGGGGCACAAACTGGCATTTACCCCCTCGATTCTCCGGGCGGCTGGCAGATCATCGGGCGTTGTCCCTGGCGCTTGTTTACCCCCGCAAACGACCCACCCGTACGGCTGCAAATGGGCGATTGGGTGCAGTTTTATCCCATTTCTTCATCTGAATTTATGGCACAAAATGAGCATCCTGGTACTTAACAAAGGGCTACAAACGACGGTACAAGACCTCGGGCGCAGCGGTTATGCCCATTTTGGCATCAACCGTGCGGGCGCGATGGATCCGCTGGCCTTGCAGGTGGGCAATTTTTTGGTAGGCAATCCTGGAGGTACTGTCGCTTTGGAAATGTGTTTCCCGGCACCCGCTTTTATGTTTTTGGCACCCGCCTTGATTGCCTTATCTGGTGCGGATTTTGGGGCACAAATTGAGGGACAAAACCTGCCCTTGCACACCCCGATTTGGGTAGATGCGGGCATGGAGCTGCATTTTCGGCACAAACAGGCGGGGCAGTACGCCTACCTGAGCATCCAGGGTGGACTGGACATCCCGCCCTGGCTCAATAGCCGAAGCACCAACCTGAAGGCACAATGGGGCGGTTGGCAGGGACGGGCACTGTTGAAGGGCGATGTGTTGCCTTTGGCCAAATCATGGCCGGAACGAATCGGAAGGGGACTTGTAATTGCCAAATACCACACCTTGTTGCGCGATTTTTACGCTTCCGAAACGCCCATTCGGTTTGTACCCGGCCAACATTATCCCCAATTGTTGCCGGAAAGCAGGAAGGCCCTGCATGCCCAGGCCTGGCGCATCAGCAACGCCAGCGACCGCATGGGCTACCGTTTGGACGGAGAAGGATTGACACTTTCGTCCAATGAGAGTTTACTATCGGCGGGGCTTACGCGGGGGAGCATCCAATTGCCGCCCGCTGGCCAGCCAATTGTGTTGATGGCCGATCACCAGACCACAGGAGGATACCCGCTGTTGGGGCAGGTCATTCAGGCAGATTGGGCCAGGTTGGCGCAGTTGGGGCCGGGGCGTAGTTTTTATTTGCAGGCGGTGGAATTGGCGGAAGCGGTAAGCTTGTATGCGGAGCAGGGGGTGTTCTTGCGGAGATTGAAGGCGGGGTGTGCTTTGGCATTGATTGGGGGCGAATACTGAATCCGGAAGGCAGGGCGATCAGTTCTAAGCTTAACACTTTTGCGCAGCTACGCTGCTTATTTTTTTCACCACGACGACACGACGACACGACGTTTTTCGCGCTTCGCGCTTCAAAAAAAACACGACGCTTGCGTCGTGTGGTGCGGAGCAAAACGTCGTGTCGTCGTGTCGTCGTGGTGAAAAAAACATTTTGGCGTAGCCGAAATTCATCACCTGGGTTAAAAAAACCAGAACTGATTGGCCCTACCACCAAAGCGGATGTAAAAAAATCAGATTTTGACAACATAAAAGTAGGCCATCAGCACGATCCTCGTTATGTTTGCTGGTAACAAACATCAAATAGAGAAATGATCAGTCTGCACGAAAAACGCACACCCAAAGACCTATCAGGCAAACTCAACCGATTCTGGGAACTTTCGGAACAAAAAATCAACCTGATCGATTCAAAATACGATGAATCAAAAGGTTCGCCGGTCTTCACCGTGGCGGGGGAATACACCACCCGCGGCTGGACGGAATGGACCCAGGGCTTTCAATACGGCTCGGCCATTCTGCAATACGATGCCACAGGTGAGCAGCAGATTTTGGAAAGAGCCAAACGCCAGACCCTCAGCAAAATGGCCCCTCACGTGAGCCATATCGGCGTACACGACCACGGATTCAACAACGTCAGTACTTACGGAAACCTCCTGCGCTTGATGCGGGAAGGCAAAATGCCCTTTAACGAGTGGGAGAAAAACTTCTATGAATTGGCCCTGAAAATTTCCGGGGCAGTTCAGGCGAGTCGTTGGACCAGCATCAAAACGGGCGGCTTTATCCATTCTTTCAACGGGGCACATTCCTTGTTTGTGGATACCATCCGCTCTTGTCGCGCTTTGACGGTCAGCCATGAATTGGGGCATGTTTTTCAAGGCGAAGGGGATGTCAAAATAAGCATGTTGGAGCGGGCTTTGTTGCACATTCAAGCCACCGCCCAATATTCGGTCTTTTATGGCGAAGGCCGGGATAGCTACGACATTTGGGGGCGTACCGCGCACGAAAGTGTGTTTAACGTAAAAGACGGCAATTTCCGTTGCCCCAATTCGCAACAAGGGTATACGGGTTTCACGACCTGGACTCGCGGCCTGGCCTGGGCCATGTGTGGTTTTGCGGAGCAACTGGAATGGTTGGATACGGCGGATGAAGCTACCTTGACTCCTTTTGGCGGCAAAGCAGCGCTGGAAAAAATGATGTTGAAAGCGGCACAAGCCACTTGTGATTTTTACATCGAGCATACCCCCGTTGATGGGGTTCCATATTGGGATACGGGTGCGCCCAATTTGTATAAGCTGGGCGATTATTTGGCCAAACCCGCTGATCCTTTTAATGATTTTGAACCCGTGGACAGTTCTGCGGCTGCCATTGGCGCACAAGGTTTGTTGCGTTTGGGCAAATACCTGAGTGAAAAAGGAAACACTGCGGCGGGTGAAAAGTATACCCAGGCCGGGCTGGCAGTGGTCAATACCTTATTGGACGAGCCTTATCTGAGTACCGATGAGAACCACCAGGGTCTGTTGTTGCATACCATTTATCACCAGCCCAACGGTTGGGATCATGTGCCCCAAGGCAGCAAAATCGCCTATGGGGAATCGTGTATGTGGGGCGACTATCACATTCGGGAAGTTTGCCTTTACCTGCAACGCATGATCAACAACGAGCCTTATTACACTTTTTTCAATTGTGTTAAATGAGCCAGCAACCCATCACTGACCTGTCCAAACTTTGTATCCACACCATCACCACCAAGCCCTGGGCCATTGAAGAAGCGGCCAAAAATTTTGCGGCAGCAGGGGTAAAGGGCATCACCGTGTGGCGCGATACACTGGCAGGTCGAGACATCAAAAAAACGGGTGACCTGCTCAGAGGACATGATTTGTCGATTGTGTCGCTGTGTCGAGGTGGTTTTTTCCCAAGCATTGACAAAACCAAACGGCAAGCTGCCATCGACGACAACCGCAAAGCCATTGAAGAAGCCCATCAGCTTGGGACAAATCTAATCGTTCTGGTTTGTGGTGCCGACCCTGGACAATCCCTGGAAGATTCCCGCCAACAGATTCAGGACGGCATTGAAGCGGTTCTGCCCGAAGCGGCGGCGGCGGGCGTACGGCTGGCCATTGAGCCCCTGCATCCGATGTATGCCGACACCCGTTCGGCCATCAATACACTCGCCCAAGCCAATGACATGACTGAGGCGATCAAGTCGCCCTGGGTCGGTGTAGCCGTGGATGTATACCACCTGTGGTGGGATCCCAATTTGGAGCAGGAGATCAAACGCTGCGGCAACAACGAGGCCTTGTTCGCCTTTCACATCTGTGATTGGAAATCCCCTACGGTGGACATGCTAAATGACCGTGGACTGATGGGGGAGGGCTGTATTCCCCTCAAAAAAATCCGCTCCTGGGTAGAAGCAACCGGATTCGACGGCTTCCGCGAAGTAGAGATTTTTTCCACGGAATACTGGAAACAAGATCAATCCCAATTTTTGCAAAAAATAATCACTGGATACAAGCTAAACGCTTAGCGATCAGCTTTGAGCCATCAGCTATCAGCCAACTTTGTAAGGGCGGCTGATAGCTGACAGCTCAAAGCTGATCGCTGACTGCTGACAGCACAAAGCTTAACAACATGAAGCAACACACCGTCGGTATCATCATGAATGGCGTTACCGGGCGCATGGGCACCAATCAACATTTGCTGCGCTCCATTGCCGAAATCATCAAACAAGGAGGCGTTAAAGTGGGCGCTGGAGAAACCATCATGCCCGATCCGATTCTGATCGGCAGGGATGTAAACAAATTAAAACGGCTTTGTGACCTGACGGGCATCACCAAGATGAGCACCGATTTGGACGAAGCCTTGGCAAACCCCTACTTCAGCATCTATTTTGATGCCCAAACGACGGGTCGACGGGCCGATGCTGTCAAAGCAGCCATCAAAGCAGGGAAACACATTTATTGTGAAAAACCCATTGCGGTCAGTACGGAATCGGCGATGGAGCTGTACGATTTGGCCACCCAGGCTGGACTCAAAAACGGGGTGGTGCAGGACAAATTATGGCTTCCAGGCATCGTGAAAATAAAACGCCTGATTGAGCAAGGTTTTTTTGGCAAAATCCTATCGGTGCGCGGCGAGTTTGGGTACTGGGTGTTTGAGGGAGATAACATCGCTGCACAACGCCCTTCCTGGAACTACCGTAAAGAAGACGACGGCGGTATTATTGTGGACATGTTGTGCCACTGGCGTTATGTTTTGGATGAGGTATTTGGCGAAGTAAAATCCGTTTCTTGCCTCGGCGCTACCCATATCCCTACCCGGGTGGATGAAAACGGCAACCAATACGAGTGTACGGCAGACGACTCTGCTTATGCCACTTTTGAATTGGAAAACGGGATCATTGCGCATTTCAATTCTTCCTGGACGGTGCGGGTACGGCGCGATGATTTGCTCACCCTGCAAGTGGACGGCACCAAAGGCTCGGCAGTAGCGGGACTGCGGGAATGTTACATCCAGCATTACGGCAATACGCCCAAACCGGTCTGGAATCCGGATATCGCACAGCCCATTGATTTCTTCGGCGGCTGGTCAAAAGTACCCGAGCAAGAAGTGCACGACAATGCCTTTAAAGTGCAATGGGAGTTGTTTTTAAAACATGTGGTCAAAGACGAGCCTTTCCCCTGGAATTTGAAGGCGGGCGCCAAGGGGGTGCAATTGGCGGAGAAGGGATTGGAGAGTTGGGCGAAAAGAGCTTGGGTCGATGTGCCTGAATTATAAAATTTTAATACCCGACCTTTACTACTGAGCATCAGGGATCCATAAAGTACATTTTTGACGCAGCTGCGCTGCTTATTTTTTAACACGACGACGCGACGAAACGACGACGCGACGTTAGCTGCCGCTACAACACGACGCATGGCGTCGTTTCAATTGAGCGCGAAGCGCGCAAAAACGTCGTTTCGTCGTTTCGTCGTGTTAAAAAACGATTTGGCGAAGCCGAATCCAATGGAATCGTCGTGTTGATGCACATATGGCGCTAGGCAGCAGTGCTGGGTTCAAAATTTTAAACCAAAGCCCTTACGAAGTTAGGGTACTAAACATGTACAAAAAATTATAAAAATGAAGAAAGTAGCATTGGTAACTGGAGGCAGTAGAGGTATAGGATTGGGTATTGTGGAACAATTAGCTGGACAAGGTTTTGATATTGCCATAAACGGCGTAAGGCCTGAAGAATCGGTGCAAGCTGTTCTGGAAAACATCAAAGCACTCGGCGTTGAGGTCATTTACTGCCAGGGCAACGTTGCCTTAAGTGCCGACAGGGCCAAGATTCTGCAAGAGGTGAAAGACCACTTCGGCCAACTGAACATCCTGGTCAACAACGCCGGGATTGCTCCCCGTGAACGCCGGGACGTGCTCAATACCAGCGAAGCCAGTTTTGACGAAGTGCTGGACACCAACCTCAAAAGTTGTTATTTCCTCACCCAGGCTGCTGCCAACTGGATGATTGAGCAAAAAGAAAGTAATCCCGACTTTTCAGGGTCCATCATCAATATTTCGTCTATTTCTGCTACGGTTGCTTCTGTCAATCGGGGCGAGTATTGTGTGTCCAAGGCCGGGATCAGTATGGTGACGCAGCTTTTTGCCGCGCGTTTGGGCGAGTACTTCATTCCGGTGTACGAAGTTCGTCCGGGAGTCATTGCCACGGATATGACCGCGGGCGTGAAAGAAAAATACGATAACCTGATTGCCCAGGGGCTTTGTGTACAACCGCGTTGGGGTACCCCCGAAGATGTGGGCAAAGCGGTTGGTGCACTGGCAGCGGGCAGTTTTCCATACTCTACAGGTCAAGTCTTTATGGTCGATGGCGGGCTGACGCTACCGCGTTTATAATAGTTAGGTTGAGGAGGTTGAGAAAGTTGAGGCTGCCGCGAGCGACAGATAAACAACAATAGCTTTTTTCTTTTGATGCTGTCAAAATCGCTTTTTTGCCGCTCGCGGTAGCCTCAACTTTCTCAACCTCCTCAACTTTCTCAACCTCCTCAACTTTCTCAACTATTACATTTCAACCACATCAAGATGCAAGCAGACAAATTAAGCGCAGGACAATACAAAGTCACCGCCACCGGATTTTTAAGTTTGTTTTCCATTGTAGGCATCATGTTCTACGGGCTTCCCTTTTTCTTTGATTTTTGGGTAAAAGAATTTGGTTGGTCGCGGGCCATGGTCACTTCCGGAAATCTGGCGGGTAAAGTAATTGTCGGCCCACTTTTTGGCTTTGCAGCTGGCTGGTTCATCGACCGTTTTGGCCCGCGGCGACTGATGTTGTCCGGGATCCTGATGGTAGGATTGGCCGTGATGGGTCTGGGGATCATGCAGTCCACCTGGCAATTTTATATCTTTTATTTTTTGATCGCCCTGGGTTACATGTGTGGCGGTCCGCTGCCCAATCAGGTACTCATTTCCAGATGGTTTAGTACCGCCAGGGGCAAAGCCATGGGCATCGCCTATCTGGGTATTGGCGTTGGCGGGATGTTGGTGCCCCACATTGCGCGTTGGTTGAACCAGGAGGCTGGTTGGCGTATGGCCCTGACCGTGCTGGGTGGGATCATCATTGTAGTGGCCTTTCCGATGGCCTGGTTTGTCAAGGAGAATCCTGACGAAAAGACTGAAACACATCAAACGCCGGAGCCCAAAGTCTCTTTATCCAGCGTAGTAAAAAGCAAATCCTTCTATTTATTGGCCATTGGCAGCATGTGCTCGATTGGTGCAGTGGCCGGGGTCAGTCAGAACCTCAAACTGTTTTTGAGTCTCGATATGCAATATTCCCAAGGGCAAGCCGCCAGCATCATGTCGCTGGTTTTGGGTTCCAGCATCATTGGGCGTTTGTTGATGGGTTGGTTGGCCGATCGTTTTGCCAAAAAGCACGTCATGTTGCTCATTTACGCCATCGTCAGTTTGTCCATTTTGTTGCTGTACAGCAGCACCACGCCTACCGCCATTTATGTGTTTGCCGTGCTGTTTGGCATCGGGCTTGGTGGCGATTACATGATCATTCCCTTGATGGCCGCAGAGTTGTTTGGGGTCAAAGTAATGGGCCGGGTCATGGGGCTGATCTTAACCGTTGACGGCCTGGCAGAGGCTTTTGGGCCCATTATGGCGGGTGCCTTGCGCGATAGAACGGGCAGTTATGCGATGGGTTTTACGGCCTTGATTGTGTTGTCGGTGGTTGGTTGTATTGCGGTGGCGTTGCTGCCGGGCAAGCAAAAGGATTTATCTACAAAAACTGGGTATTGAGGAAACCTTTATGATAGGAGGCATAGTCACTGAAACTATTTGCAGGTGAGGGGGGTTAGATTAGGTAGTGTTTTAGTTTTATGCAGCAGGCTCAGTACCGATTAGCAGTCTGTTTATCCCTATTCCATGCGACCAAATGAAGTGACAAAAAAAAACAGACCACTTTTAACCAAGATTGGACGCGGAATCATTGTCTTTTTATGCGCTGTTGTGTTGTTGCTTGTTGTGTCGCTTTTGCTTCTGCAAACCGTGCCCGTCCAAAATTTTGCCAGAAAAAAAATTGTCGCTTATCTCGAACAAAAGCTGGGTACTGCCCTGTCTATCAAGCGCCTGGATATTTCCTTCCCCAAAATGCTGGTTCTGGAAGGGGTGTACGTTGAAGACAAGGCCAAAGACACCCTGCTGGCTGGCCACCAATTGAAAGTAGACATCGATCTGTTTCAATTGCTCAACAATCGGGTACAGATCAATGAGCTTGTGTTAAAGGGCATTACGCTGAAACTAAAACGACAGCGCCCGGATCAGCCCTTCAACTATCAATTTATCGTCGATGCTTTTGCGACCGAGGAAAAAAATCCCAGCCCGGATACCTCCGCCCTCATCATGGCCGTGGATAAATTAATCCTGGACAAAACCCGCCTGGTATTTTTGGATGTGCTTACGGGCAATGATGTGGATGTTTACCTCGGGCATGCCCAACTGCGGATCGCCCGCATTGATGCCAGCAAACTGGAATACGATGTCCCTCAAATTGATATTCGGGGTTTAAGGGGCAGGGTCAATCAAAACACTCCCCTGGAAATTACCGCTGTCAATACCAATCCCGATCCAGAGCTGGTCAATGAAAAACCGGAATACTTCAAATTTACGAATCAAAAAACGCGCCTACGGGACGTAGACTTCGCGTACAGCAGTGAAGCAGCGGCCATCAACACCAATTTTAAGTTTAAAGACCTGCAAGTTTTTCCTAAAACCATCGACCTGGAAAAAAACCTGATTGCCCTCCACAAACTGCAGCTAAGCGATTTTACAGGCCGAATCGATCTGAATACCCAAGCTGAAGCGGATCTCATCAAACTAACCACCCAAACCGACCAAGAGCTACAAACGGAGTACCTGCCCTGGAAATTCATCGCTGACCAAATCCGCCTCCAGAACAGCAACCTCATTTACAACGACAACACTCAAGCCCCTCTGAAAAGTGGCATGGATTACGCGCATTTAAACCTCCAGAACCTGACCTTGCACGGCAACGATTTTTTGTACAACCGGGATACCATCGCTCTCGTGATCAGCAAAGGGCAAATGTGGGAAGGCAGTGGATTTAGACTGGAGCAATTGCAAGCAGATTTTCGGTATACGAGCCGTGAAGTACGTTTGGAAAAGTTATGGATCAAAACCCCCGGTTCCACGATCCGGCGTAGGGCGATCATCAGTTATCCCTCGGTGGCCGCAATACAAAAAAATCCAGCGCTGATGGGACTCAATTTGGACATTGAGCACAGCCGCATCCAGGTCAAAGACCTCCTGACTTTTGTTCCTTTCCTGTCGAACCAACCTGCGTTCAAAAACCCCGCTGCCGTCTTTGAGCTCAATACCAGCATGGTGGGTAGTCTGGCGCGACTCAACATCCGGGAATTGCAGTTCAGCGGTTTTGAAAATACCCGGGCCGACCTCTCCGGAACCATCAAAAATGCGACCGACCCCGACCATTTTTCAGTAGACCTCAACATTCGCCAACTCAGTACCAACCGCAATGACGCCCTGCTCTTTGTGCCGCCCAACAGCATTCCCGACAGCATTACGCTGCCAGAATCCATGTCGCTCTCCGGGACGGTAAAAGGCAGCGCCGTCAACCTGGACGCAGATCTTGACCTCAGTACGCCCTTGGGTAGCGCCCAGGTGAATGGAACCATCAGCAATGCCGCCCGCGCTCAAAAGGCAGCCTACAATGCCACCGTCGCCGTGCAAGCCTTGCAGGTGGGAACCATCCTGCAACAGCCGGAAACGCTGGGGTCACTCAGTGCCAAGTTTACGGTACGAGGAAAAGGCTACGATCTAAAAACAGCCAATGTACAGGCCAAAGGCGTCGTCACCAGTGCCGTTTACAACAAGTATACCTACCGCGATTTTCAACTGGATGCAACTTTGAACAAACAACAGTTTGAGCTACGCGGGGGCATGAAAGACCCAAACCTGCATTTCACGGTGCAGGCCACCGGAGATTTGGGCGGAGCGTATCCCGCTTTTGCCGGATCACTGAACATTGACAGCATAAAAACAGGCCCGCTGCACCTAACCACCGACCCAATCGTTTACCGGGGCGTCATCCATGCGGATGTTCCGGCGCTAAACCTGGACAGTTTGAATGGGCAGATTTATTTGCTCCATTCTTTGTTGATCAGCAACAACCAGCGGGTAAACATCGATTCCATTGAGTTGGTAGCCAGTTCTAAAGACGGGCAGCAATCGCTGGATTTAAGCACCAACTTTGCCCAGGCCAGGCTCAGTGGCCAGTACAAACTGACCCAGTTGGGCGACATTTTTACGCAGGCCATCCAGCCTTATTTTGCCATCGTCTCCAGTTCCTCCCTTCCCGATACCTCACTGGTTTATGACTTTAGCCTCCAGGCCACGGTCAGCGATCATGTGGCCATCCAGGCTTTTTTGCCCGATTTACAGCGGATGGAAGACATCGTGCTCGACGCCCATTTTTCCAGCGCCAGCGGATGGTTTGCAAATCTAAGCTCGCCCAATATTGCCTATGGAGCCAATCGAATTTCCGGGTTAAAGCTCCGTGCCCAAACCCAGGGCGATTACATCCGCTTCACTACCAGCATCGCGGAAATCGGCAATGGAGAAACTTTTGTGGTACAAGGAACCCAATTGCGGGCCAGCATCGCCAACAATCAAATAGACTTTGCTTTGCGGATCAGTGATCGCTCTAAACGCGACAAATACCGCTTGTCCGGGCTCTTTGCTCAAGAAGCCGGAGGATTTTATGCACTTTCGCTTCGTCCAGATAGTTTATTGCTGAATTACGAACCTTGGTCTATCGATAACGACAATCAGATTCGTTTCAGCTCCACTCAAGTTAATGCCCAGCATTTTGATTTGAGCAAAAACAATCAACACCTGACCATTAACAGCCGGGACAACAGTACCAATAGCCCGTTGGAAATACTATTTGAAAAATTCCGACTGTCCACCATCACTGGCTTCGTGCAGGTGGATTCATTGTTTGCCGATGGCACCCTCAATGGGAACATCGTCTTAAATGACTTCACCAAGCAATTGAACTTCACGACCGACCTTACCATCAGCAACCTGGCCGTGGAAGGAGATACAATTGGCGACATCAATGCCAAAATCAGTAACCCAAAGGCCAATATTTTTGCCACCGATGTCAGCATCAAAGGCCGTGGCAACGATGTAGCGCTCACCGGAAACTATTACCTCAAAGCGGAAGACAAGAGTACGATGGACTTTGACCTGATCATCAAAAGTTTGCAATGGAGCACGCTGGAAGGCATCAGTATGGGGGCAATCAGAAATGGAAAAGGATACCTGACCGGCAATGTAAAAATTGGCAATAAACCCACTTCCCCCGACCTCGATGGCCTACTTGGTTTCAACGAAACCAGCATGGTCATCAGCATGCTCAACAGTGAGTTTAAAATTGACAATGAACAAATCATCGCGGTAGAAAACAAGGGGCTACGTTTCAATTCCTTTACCATCCGCGACTCCTCCGAAAACAGACTTACCATCAATGGCGTAGCCAATACGACCAATTATTTGAACTACAATTTTGACCTGAGCTTGCAGGCCAAAAATTTTAGGGCACTGAATACCACTAAAAAGAACAATGACCTGTATTACGGCCAGGTCTATTTTGATACCAATCTAAAAATGACGGGTACCGAGACGGCACCAGTAGTAGACGGTACCCTGCGCATCAATGAACTTACCCGCTTAACGGCTGTGATCCCCCAAGAACAGCCGGGGGTGGTGGAACGCGACGGGATTGTGGTATTTGTAGACAAAGATGCCCCCCTGAATGATGCCTTGTTTTTGAAACAAATCGATACCCTGAACAAAACCAGCATCCAGGGCATGGAGGTTTCGGTCAATATTGAAGTAGACAAAAAAGCAGTACTGAATTTGATCGTCGATGAAGGCAATGGCGATTTTCTCCGCCTCCAGGGAGAAGCCGTCCTGAATGGCGGCATCGACAAAAGTGGAAAAATAACCCTCACTGGGTCTTATGAATTGGAAGAGGGTGCCTATGAGATGTCCTTCAATTTTCTCCATCGACGTTTCGACATTCAAAAAGGAAGCAAAATTACCTGGATTGGGGAACCCACCAATGCCGTGGTAGATATAACTGCGGTGTACGTGGCCAATACCTCAGCCGTTGAACTGGTTCAGGACCAGATTTCTGCGGCCAAAACCGACCTGCGTTACCACCAGAAACTGCCCTTTGCCGTATACCTGAACATGGATGGATCACTGATGCAACCGATTCTCACCTTCGACATTGTATTGCCTGAAGAAAGTACCGTGCGCATCGACAATCAAATTGCTGGCCAGGTGGAAATGCGCCTGAATCAACTAAAAGCCGAACCTTCTGAACTAAACAAACAGGTATTTGCCTTGCTTTTGCTGAATCGATTCATCTCCGAAAACCCGTTTGAAAGTGCCGGAGGAATCCTCAATGCGGGTACCCTGGCTCGCCAG
>Ga0209717_1000470_pt1 | contig 49312 bp, 38 predicted proteins | sample AD_UKC048_MetaG_FD_184418 | JGI IMG/M metagenome (GOLD analysis project Ga0209717, IMG submission 184418) | Active sludge microbial communities of municipal wastewater-treating anaerobic digesters from USA - AD_UKC048_MetaG (SPAdes) (version 2) | ecosystem: Engineered > Bioreactor > Anaerobic >...
CCCGTCGCATACCTTCCTGGATGGGCTCGTACCACTTGGGGTCCACACCGGTGTTGTGTTTGGTGAGGTACTTGCGCTGCAAGCTGTCCGGATGGCCCACCGCACGCACCACGTGTGGATCGTAGTACCAGCCCTTGTTCGCGAAGATCGCGGCCAGGTTGGCCATTTGCAGCGGTGCGACCAGCACTTCGCCCTGCCCGATGCTCACGCTGTAGATGGTGCTGAAGGCCCAACCCTCCTTTCCGTACTTGCGATCGTAGTAGGCCACATCGGGGATATTGCCACCCTTGGCAGAAGGCAGGTCTATCGGCAGCCGCTGCCCCAAGCCGAAGGTGAGCATGTACTCGTGCCACATGCGCATCCCGATGGCAGCGTCCTTGAAGCGGTTCGGGGCCTTGTCCTGCTCGACCATACGCTTGAAGACCTGATAGAAATAGGGGTTGCATGAGTATTGGATCGCGTGGATGATATCACCAGCCCCCGGATGGTTGTGACACCCGACCAGCGATTTCTGGCAGGGGAATCCGGTGTTGACATCGATCACTCCTTCGTCCAAAGCGATGAGGGATTGCACGATCTTGTAGATGGAACCCGGAGGGTATTGGGCTTGCAAGGCGCGGTCGAAGAGGGGTTTGATGGGGTCCTTTTGGAGGATGCCGTAGTTGGTGTTGCGCACGCGGCCCACGAGCAATTCAGGGTCGTAGGTGGGGCTGCTCACCAAGCAGAGCACCTCCCCTGTGCGAGGGTCCAGGGCCACGATGCTGCCTTTCTTGTTCACCATGAGCTGCTCACCCAGGCGTTGCATGTCCAGGTCGATGCCGGTGAAGAGGTCCTTGCCCTCCACGGCAAGCGTATCGTACTGCCCGTCCTTGTAAGGGCCTTTCACATTGTTGTGAACGTCCACGAGAACGTAGCCGACCCCTCGTCGCCCCCGCAATTGTTCCTCGTAGTGGGACTCCAGACCGCCGATCCCGATCACATCGCCTGCCCGATAGTAGGGGTCCTTCTCCACCTTGGCCGGGCTCACCTCGCTCAGGTACCCGAGCAGGTGCGCGGCAACATGCGGTGGGTAGGTGCGCAAGGTCCGGCTTTGACCGTAGAACCCGGGGTATTTGTGCAGGTGTACGCTGATGCCCGCGAACTGGTCCGCGGGTATCTGCTTCTCGATGACAGTAGGTTTATAACGTGAATAGCCGGTAGCTTCCTTCAAACGCTTGCGAAGTTCCAACGGGTCCACGCCGACCAGCTCCCCGAATGCGATGGTATCGAAGGGGCCCACCTCCTTGGGTACCACCATCAGGTCATAGACGGGTGTATTCGCCACCAACAGTCGTTCCTTTCGGTCGTACACCAATCCCCTCGAAGGATAGACAGTGACCTTGCGTTCGGCCATATTGGCGGCTTCCGCACGCCATTTGGTGTCCACCACCTGGATATAGAAGAGGCGAAGGATGAACACGCTGCTGATGAAGATCACCGCTGCGATGAGCACGTATTTACGTGACTCGAAGTTCATGTGCGTTCGCGTGAGGCGGCCCGAGCCGTGAGGAACTGGGTGAGCAGGACGAGGACCAGGGTGAAGACCCCGCTCAGTACAGCACGGAAGAAGGTGCCGAAGAAGCGGTCGAAGCGGAACAGTTCCACATAGAACAGCCAAAGGTGGTGGATGAGGATGAGCACGCTGGCATAGGTGAGGAACCAGGCGATCCCCATGGCAGGCACCGAGGGTCGCATACCATATTCGTACCCCTCGCGCGGGGCCAGTAGCCGAAGCAGTTGGATACGGGCGAACATCATCGCCGTGCAGGCGCCCATATGCATGCCCGGGGTGCTGCTGAACGTGTCCATGACCAGACCGGTGGTCGCGCCGATGATCAACGTGCTCCATTCCGGAAGCTCGAAGGGGAGCATAAGCAGGAAGAGCACATAGAGGTAGGGGACCATATACCCGTTCGCCACATCCAGGTGATCGAGCACCAGCACTTGCAGGAGCATGAGCACCGCGAAGCGGAGAAGGTTGGATCCGATGGTACCGATCATGGCACTTGATGAGCTTGTTCCAACGTGTCCCGCTCCGCGCGTTGCAGGTCCTTCACCACGTACACGAACGTGCTCCGGGTCATATCCTCGGCCAGCTCGATGAGGATCTCGTGGTAATTGCTTCCGGGCTGAACGTTCACCTCGGTGACCACCCCGACAAGCACACCTGCCGGAAAGATGCGGTCGCCCCCGCGGGTCTCCACCGTATCACCCACCTGCACCCGGGCATGTTTGGCGATATCGATGACCGACGCGGTCCGAGGGTCGTTCGTGTTCCAGTAGAGCAAGCCGAAGTGGCCGGTTCGGCGGACCTGCACACTGTGCTTGATGTCCGGGCTGAGCACGCTGATCACCGAGGCGAAGTGAGGACTTACCTCGCGCACCACGCCCACGATCCCATCGCTACCGACCACTCCCATGTCCGCATGCACGCCTCCTGTGGCACCTTTGTCCAGGGTAAGGAAGTTCTTCTGCTTGTGCCAAGTACTATTGACCACCTTGGCGGTGATCACACTATACTCCTGCCGGTGGATGGTGTCGTTGATACGCACATAGAGGTCCTCAACGGGGGTGTACGAACTGCTGTGACGGTTCCGCCAATCGGCGTTCTCCTCTGCCAACCGGCGGTTCACCTCCTTCAGGTTGGCATAGTCCGTGATCTCCTTGCGCCATTGGAAGATGGTGGCCACTGCCTCATTGCTGGAACTGATGGCCGCCGCCCGATGGTGTGCATTCCCACTGGACAGGAGCGCGAAGGACAGTGCGATGAGCACCACGAAGAGTAGTGCGTTGCGGATCCGGTAGAGGAAGCGGAAGAGATCGCGCATCTGGGTGCAGGCGTCACCTGTCCCGGAATGCGGAGTAGGGGCGCGACGTATCGCTCCTCTACTCCCGCATCAGGAACTGGAATCGATCGATGTTCTTCAGTGCGATACCGGTACCGCGTGCCACGGCGCGCAACGGGTCCTCGCTCACGTGCACCGGAAGTTTGGTCTTGATGCTGATGCGTTTGTCCAATCCACGCAGCAAGGCACCACCACCGGCCAGGTAGATGCCGGTCTTGTAAATGTCCGCGCTCAGTTCGGGCGGTGTCGCCTCCAGAGCGCTGAGGATGGCCTCCTCGATCTTGCTGATGCTCTTGTCCAGCGCCTGCGCGATCTCGCTGTACGTCACGGTGATCTCCTTGGGGATGCCCGTCATCAGGTCACGGCCGCGCACCGCATAGTCGGGTGGCGGATTGTCCAGCTCGGTCATGGCGGCCCCCACTTCGATCTTGATCTGCTCTGCCGTACGCTCACCCACCAGGATGTTGTGCTGGCGGCGCATGTACTCTTCGATGTCGTTGGTGAACTCGTCACCCGCCACACGGATGTTCTTGTCACACACGATACCACCCAAAGCGATCACCGCGATCTCGCTGGTCCCCCCCCCGATGTCGATGATCATGTTGCCCATGGGCTCCTCCACATCGATGCCGATCCCGATGGCCGCGGCCATGGGCTCATGGATCAGGTACACCTCCTTGGCGCCTGCATGTTCGCTGCTGTCCTTCACCGCGCGCTTCTCCACTTCGGTGATCCCGCTGGGGATGCAGATCACCATGCGCAGATTGGGGGTGAAGAGCTGACGACCGGGCTTGATCATGCGGATCATGCCCTTGATCATGTCCTCCGCGGCCTTGAAGTCGGCGATCACGCCGTCTCGCAGCGGCCGGATGGTCTTGATGTTCTCATGGGTCTTGCCATGCATCTGTTGGGCCTGTCGCCCTACAGCGATGACCTTGCCCGTGGTCCGGTCGATGGCGACGATGCTCGGCTCGTCCACAACGACCTTGTCGTTGTGTATGATCAGCGTGTTCGCCGTACCGAGATCGATGGCGATCTCCTGGGTGAAGAAGTTGAACCAGCTCATGGTCGGTTCGATCAGTGTTTGAAGTGACGGTTGCCGGTGATGCACATGGCCATGCCGTGTGCGTTGCAGTAGTCTATGCTGTCCTGGTCACGGATGCTACCACCCGGATGGACGACCGCTGTGATACCCGCTTGGTGGGCGATCTCCACACAATCGGGGAAGGGGAAGAAGGCATCACTGGCCATGACCGCTCCATTCAGGTCGAAGTTGAACTTTCCGGCCTTGGCGATGGCCTGTTGCAAGGCATCCACCCTGCTGGTCTGGCCGGTGCCGCTGGCCAGGAGTTGGTCGTTCTTGGCCAGCACGATGGCGTTGCTCTTGGTGTGCTTCACCAGTATGGTGGCGAAGACCATATCGCTCACCTCCCGTTCGGTCGGTGCCATGCTGGTGGCGGTGCACATCGATGCGATCGAAGGGACCACATGGTCTGCGTGTTCACTGAGGATGCCGTTGAGTGCGGTCCGCACTTTCACGCTCGGCCTTGGGCTCCCGGTGCGCTTCAGGATCATCCGGTTCTTCTTCTTCATCAGCACCGCCAGGGCATCGGCTTCATAATCGGGTGCTGCGATGATCTCGAAGAAGAGCGGATCGATCGCTTCAGCAGTGGCCTTGTCGATGCATGCGGTGGTGATGAGCACCCCGCCGAACGCGCTCACCGGGTCGCCAGCGAGGGCGGCATCCCACGCCTCACGCACTGTGGGGCGTACGGCTGCCCCACAGGCATTGTTGTGTTTAAGTATCGCGAAGGGCACTCCCTTGATGGTGCCAAGGTCGTCGATCAACTCAACCGCAGCGTCCAGGTCGAGCAGGTTGTTGTAGCTCAGTTCCTTGCCGTTCAATTGCTCGAACATGCCACTTAGGTCACCGTGGAAGGCGCCCATTTGGTGTGGGTTCTCCCCGTAACGGAGCACGGTAGTGGGCCCGGCGCTCAAACGCAGGTCCCCTTGGCCCTTAGCGAACCAGGAGTAGATGGCCCCGTCGTAGTGGCTGCTGACCGCGAATGCTGCTTTGGCGAACGCACGCCGCTGGGCCGCATCGGTGTTGCCGTTCTGTTCCTTCAACAGGTGAAGGAGATCGGCGTATTGGGCCATGGATGCGATGATCACCACGTCAGCATGGTTCTTGGCCGCAGCCCTGATCAAGCTGATACCTCCGATGTCGATCTTCTCGATGATGTCCTCTTCCGATCCTCCTGAAGCCACAGTGGCTTCGAACGGGTACAGGTCCACAATGACCAGGTCGATAGGGGGGATGTCGTATTCCTCCAATTGGGCTACATCGGTGGCCAGATCCCGTCGTCCAAGGATGCCGCCGAAGACCTTCGGGTGGAGTGTCTTGACCCTGCCACCCAGGATGCTGGGATAGGTGGTCAGGTCCTCGACAGGGGTAACAGGAAGCCCCGACTTTTGAATGAACTCTTGAGTTCCGCCCGTGGAATAGAGGTGGACGCCCAAACGATCCAGTTCCCGCACAAGAGGCTCAAGCCCATCCTTGTGGAATACGGAGATAAGGGCGCTTTGAATGCGTTTCTGCCCGTCCAATGTGGTGCTCGGCGCTGAAGTGCGCCCTATTGGGGCACAAGTTTACACCAAGTACCCCCCTGAATTTCGGGGTTTCCTACGCTGTTACGCAAAGGTTACCAACAGCGCGATCCGACCTTTTGTCCGAGCGAGGAACGCGATCGGGTCGATCGGACGAACTAGAACCGAAGGCCCACACCCAGGTGGATGTTCATGACATGGGTCCCGGAACGCAGCGTTGAGTAGGTGACCTCACCGTTGGGGTCGATGATGATGGACCGCGGGTCCACATAGTCGACCTTGGAGCCGTTGAGCCTTTCCACCCGCCCTTCGACGTAGAAAGCGCGTGCCGGTGCGACCTGTAATCCGAGCGCCCAACCCGAGCTCCAAGCGAGCGCACTTTCGTTGCGGTCCTTTCGAAGGGGTTGGTCGAGTCCGTCCACTTCAATGGTGGTGCGTGTCACGAAATGGCGGGCGCCAGCGAGTACTTCCACATACGGGGCCACCTTTCCGTTGAAGGGTTTCAGTCGCAGTTGCCCATGATAGCCCATTACGCTGCTCCGGATACGTAGGTCACCGGTGGTTGCGGTGAGCGCCTCTTCATCAATGGCGACCACCGTGGATTCCCCACCGAGCGCGCCGAAGGAATAGTCGAAACCCCAGTCGAACGGCAACAAGCGCATGGGAGCGGTGAAGTTGGCGCTGAAACCAGCGATCTCACGTCCCCAGCTATCGTTGAACGAACCTCGCGGAACACCGATCTCCAACCCGATGCCCAAGGTCGCGGTTCGGGGGTTGTTCCAACGGTCGTTGTTGTTCCGGTCACGGTCGTTGCGACCCGTTGCGGAACCCTGTGCGAGGAGCTGCGTGGTATGAAGCAGGAACAGCAGGAGGGTGAGGAGCTGGCGCATGGGATCCGAGCGAATGTCCGACAACCCGAGGCCAAAAGGTATGCCGAACTTCCGCAGGGTAGCTTTGGCCGACCGCATCGGACCATGGAGATCGACGAAGGATGGCTATCAATGGGGCTTTGGGGCCTGTTCCTGGCCAGCTTCCTCGCTGCTACGATACTGCCCTTCAGTTCGGAGCTGCTGGTACTGGCCATGGCCACCGGTCCGTGGGATCCGCTGGTCGTTGGAGGAGTGGCCAGTGTGGGCAACTGGGCAGGTGGCATGAGTTCCTATGGACTGGGCCGCCTCGGCGACCCGGACCGTATCGCCCGATGGCTGCGATCGGACCCGATCAGAGCCGCACGCTGGAAGGACCGGCTGGCGCGATACGGACCATGGGGTGCGTTGTTGTGTTGGCTGCCGGTGATCGGCGACCCCATCGCGATCGCGTTGGGTCTGGGTCGTAGTCCGCTGATGGCCACTGCCGCCCTCATGTTCGTGGGCAAGGCGGCACGCTATGCGTTGCTCGTGTGGCCGTTCATGACGTGACCCCCAAAGGGAAGGCCCCGCTTGCGCGAGGCCTTCCGGGGACCGAGCGGGTCGTTGCGATGTACCGTGCTCAGTGTGTTCAGGTCAAAGTGCCACCGTCCAGCCGGCGGTCCAGTCGTCCGAGGCTTGCACAGCTCCTTTGAAGGTGACGCTGGAGAACCAGCTATCCACAGCAGAAGGGTCCACGGCACCAGCGGTCTCCGTGCCGATGAAGCCGTCCAAGCTAGCGCTGGTGGTCGTGTTGCCGTAGGTGACATCCGTCTCGATGATACCGGCATTGTTGAAGGTGGTGGTGTTGTTCCAAAGGGCGCTGTTCTTCACGAAGAGGCTTCCATCGGCCACGTAGGCATCGCATTCGGTGCCAACGCGGATGCCTTGGGCGAATCCGGTGATGAGGCCGTTCCAAAGCTTGCCTTTGGTGCCGTGGCGCAAGCGGAGACCATGGTTGGCAGAGCCATCATCCGCGCCCACCAAGGTGAAGTTGCTCACCTTGGGTTCGCTGAACGGTGTCACGGTGTAGGTGGTCTCCCAGTTGTCGCACTCCATCCCGTTGTCACCTGTGGCGGCATCCTGTTGCACCACCCAGAACTGACCGCGACCGCGCCAGCCGTGCGACCAGTCGAAGCTGTCATCGCTGTTGCCGGTGCTTACGGCCCACTTCAGGTCCGCGGTCCCTCCGAAGAATTCGAACCCGTCATCGCTGCCCTTGTAGGCCTGTAGGTGCTCCAGCACGGTGGCGTTGCCCACGCCGTTGAAGGAGAAGCCATTGAGCTCATTGTCCGTACCGAGGATCTTGCCGGCATATTCCACCCGCACATACTTCATGGTACCGGAGTTGTCGGCATCATTCGATCCGCCATAGGTGCCCGAACCGCCTTCGCCTTCTGCGGTGCAATCGGATGTTCCACAGATGTTGATGCGTGCGAAGCCGTTCAGTACGACACCACCCCAGTCACCGCGGGCAGCACCACCGGTAACGGTCTTGATGGTGGTGAACACGATGGGTGCCGCTGCGGTACCCACTGCATTGATCCGGCCACCACGCTGGATGCTCAGGAAAGGTGTGGTGGCATCGTTGGCTGCGTAGATGCGGGTACCCGCTTCGATGGAGAGCGTGGCACCGTTGCTCACGAAGACCCCTCCGGAAAGCAACCACCTACGGCTGGCGCTCAGTGTGCGGCTCGAGGAGATGGTGCCGCTCAGGATGTAATAGGTCTCGCCACCGATCGTCGTTGTGGGCTCATCCACAACGGGTGCGTATTCGCAGCAACAATCCTTATCGGCATCGGGGTTGTAGTTGGTGGCCGTAGGGTCCGTGCAGCCTTCCGTCTTCTTGCAGGAAGTGAGCGGTGCGGTTACCAACAGGGCAGCGAATAGGCCCAGGCCAAGGGGGAGTCGAGAGTGGTTCATGACGGGTTGTGCGATTGATGTGCTTTTCTGGCATCAAAGGTCCAGGCCTGTCATTACCATCATGTTCGTCCGGTCTTATCATTCCGTTAAGGAAAAGCGCCCCTGGGTTAACCCAAGGGCGCTTTTCGGGAACGAGGGAGGAACGTTAGAAGATGCGGTAGCTGACACCGGCACTGATGGAGCGCCCGATGCGATAGGTATTGATGAGGCTCTTACCCGCCGGGGTCTCCTGTTCGATCCGGAATTCGGCGTCGAGCAGGTTACGCAGGTTCAGGTTCACCTGCCAACGGGAGGAGAGGTCGGCGCGCAGGATGAGGTTGAGCGTGTTCACAGGAAGTTCGAACTGATCACCAAGCCCATTGGCACCAGCGGCGAAGACTCGCGGGCCGAACACGTTGTAGGCCAAGGTGGCCGTGGCCTTGCGGTCCGTTCCGATGTTGCGCGCGTAAGTGATGTCGAGGTTCACCAGGTAGGGCGATGCACCCTGCAAGGCGCGACGCTCGTTGGTCAGTACGATATCGGCCGCGTCCGTGGTGGAGGGGCTATTGTCAATGGTCAGTTCCGAGTGGATGAGCGACATGTTCAACCCGACGTTGAGGTCGTTCCACACGGTGCTGTCGCGGCCCATGAGCTTGCCGAGGTTCCGGATGAACTCCATTTCCACGCCAGCGACCACAGCAGACCCGGTGTTGCGGAATGACTGGAGCTGACCGCTGGCCGTGGCGAGGGCCACTTTCTCGATGGTATTGTCCAGCAGCTTTCCGAACGCACCGAAAGCGAGCAGTTCACCACCCGTGCCGAAGCGCTCATAACGGAGGTCGGCGTTCAGGTTGGTGCCGTTCTGCAGATCGGGATTTCCGATGTTCTTGGTGCCTGCGAAGAACTCGGTGTATTCGAACGGACCCATCTCCCGGAAGCCTGGGCGGCTGATAGTGCGGCTGGCACTCGCCCGCAACACATCGTTCTTGCTCACGTCATAGCGGATGGAACCGAAGGGCAGCAACTCGGTGGAGTTCAATTGCGCGATGCGTTTGGCCTGGTAGAACGAATCGCTTTGCTTGCGGTAGATGATGCGTTGTTCGCCATCCTCCACCCGAAGTCCCCCCAGTACCTTCAGCTTGTTGGGTAGTACATCCACTTCGGCCGAAACGTGTGCGGCATTGATGTCCTGCGAGATCCAATGGTCGGATTCCGGGCCTGTCACATTGGTGATGGAGAAATCACCTTGTTGGAAGCTCTCGTTGTTGAGGTAGCTGTCCGGGGTGTTCACATCCACACCTGCAGGGTTGGCACCGTTCACGTTCTGCAGGTCGTAGGTGACGATGTCATATCCGAAGCTGCGGTCCTTACGCTTGATCTGCGCTCCGGTCCTGAGGGTGAGGGCCGCTTCCGGTCCATCGGTCCCTTCGCGCTGCACCAAACGATAGGACACACCGACACGGGCAGCGGTCTCCTGCTCTTCAAGCGCGCTGGACCAGCGGTGGTTCTCCAAGCGATCGATGGCGTTGAACCGTGTGGTGCCGTCAGTACGGTCGATGAGGTAGACCAACTGGCGCCGATCGGGTTCAGCACTGGTGGTGGTACTCCGTGATCCGCTCCACTCCAGCAGCAGACGGTCCTTCGTTCCGAAGCCATGGCGACCGAACACCTGCTGGGTGAAAAGACCGTTCTGACGGTAGGTGAAGCGCCGTGCGAGGATGCGGTCGTTGTAATCGAAGTGGTCACCCTCGTTCACCCGATGTTCATCGCTGCTCATGTTCACCCACAAGGCGGTGTATCCGATACTGTGGTGATCACCCAGGTTCAGCACGGCGGTCCCCAATGCGGAGGATTGGGTGTTGAACTGCCAACTCTTCATGGTGTAATCGACCAAGGGTGTGTTCGAGGAGTTGATGATGCGTACCAGGCCATCGCGGTAGCGGTTCTCGTTGCGGTAATTGGCGGTACCCACCAGATCCAAGGAGACCTTCTCGAGCAACTTGATCCGCGTACCCCCATAGATGCCGAACTGAAGGTCGGGCATGGCAGTAGCGGAGGTCGGGTTCAGGTTGGTGGCCAAGGGAGAGCGTTCCCCCACGAAGGAGCCAGGTTGACGCGTCAGTACAGAGGGCAGTGTACGGGTGCCATCCTCACGGCCCCAGAAATCGTTGGCGCCACCCCGATAGCTGTTCATGGAACGGAAGGTGCTTTGGCTATTCATGCCACCACCCAAGGAGACCCGAAGGATGTTCTCGCCGCTGGCCTTCTTGGTCTGGATGTCCACAGCCCCGCCGGAGAAGTCGCCGTACAATTCAGGGGAGAAGCTCTTCGTGACTTGAATGTTCGATACGATGTCGGTGGGGAAGATGTCCAATGGGGCCACCTTCATATCGGGGTCTGGCGATGGCAACGGCAACCCGTTGAGGTAGGCCGCATTGTAGCGGTCACCGAGTCCACGCACCACCACGTACCTACCACCGACCGTGCTTAGCCCCACGATCTTCTGGACCCCTTCAGCCACATCGCTCGCGCCCTTCTTCTTGAGCTCTTGGGCACCCAGGTTCTGTACCAAAGAGCTGGCCTCCTTTCGCTCCATCAGTAGGATCCCTTCCTGTTCACGATCCTTGATGCTTATGACCTCGAATTCTTTGATATCCACTCCAGCAGCTAGCAATTGCACATCCACCATCGTGCGTGTTCCGCTGGTCACCACCACTTCCTTCTCCACAGGCTCGTATCCGACGAAGCTCACCAACAATATGTAGGTGCCAGGTTCAGCATCAAAGCTGTAGCGACCGTCCAAGTCCGTGGTGGCCCCGGTCGTGGTACCCTTCAACAACACGTTCACGAAGGGCATGGGCTGCACCTTACCGGCCTCTGGTGCATTGATGGTGCCCGCCACAGTGCCCTTCTGGGCCAGTGAGAACAGCGCGAACAACAGGGAGGGAAGGAGCAGAATGGTACGGTACATCGCAGAAGCGTTCAGCGTTGGGCTGTTCGCGCTGCAAAGGTCCCCCGCCCATGTTACCCGGTGCTTGATCCCGGGTTAAGGCTGTGTTAGGTGGCCGACGACTTCCTTAACCTTGACTTAACGCTATCCTCCAAGAACCACCACTTCGGAGTGTCCTTCAGCGATCGGGCTTCCTGCCACATGGTCACCAACCGGTCCTGGAGCAACAAGGTGGCCTCTTCCACGGTGTCCGCTACGAACATGAATTCCAGTTCCGATCGCCCTATGGTCCCTTCGGCCACCATGCGTTCGATCTGCGCCAGCATCGGAGCCCAGTAATCCTTGCCATAGAGCAGTATGGGGAAGTTCTTCACCTTTCCCGTCTGGATGAGGGTGATCGTTTCAAAGAGCTCATCCATGGTTCCTGCTCCGCCAGGCAGAACGACGAATGCCACGCTATACTTCAGGAGAAGCACCTTCCGTACGAAGAATCGCTCGAAGGTGAGACTGACATCGAGGTAGGGGTTGGCATATTGTTCATGGGGAAGTACGATGTTACAACCGACACTACGAGCGCCCACATCACGAGCTCCGCGATTCGCGGACTCCATGATCCCCGGTCCACCACCGGTCATGATGGTGAAACCCACCCTACCGATGCGCCGAGCAAGTTCACGTCCGGCCTCATAGTAGGGATGGTCCTCCTTGAATCGCGCACTCCCGAAGAACGTGACACAGGGCCCCACGAAGTGCAACTTGCGGAACCCGTAAATGAACTCGCGGGCGATGCTGAGCACACTGACGAACTCCTTCCAACGGGACCTGGGGCCTTCCAGAAAGCTCAGGTCGATGGTGCGGGATGGTTGACTATTGTCCATTTTGGAGCCGACGAAGCTAGTGCTGCGACGATGAATGCTGGTGCATTGATGGAGGGGGAGGGTGATGGCGGTGCGAAGCATATCGGAACAAGTTCCGGTGTTACCGTGTTCCTTTGGTGCATGCCATCTCGTCAGCTACGTGTGATCATCGTGATCCTGGGTGTCATTCTGTTCGTTTCAAGTGTGTTGGCGCAGCGTCAGCTTGATGAGGCGGACTTCGAGTCGTGGACGAATGTGGGGATGGTCACCCAAGAGCCCAGTAATTGGAGTTCGTTGAAGAGCAGTGATGCTGGGGCGTTCATCAATGCATTGGTGCCACAGTTATGTTGGCGTAGTGCGGATGCCCACTCGGGCTCCTATTCGGTGGAACTGCGCACGGTCAACTCGGCGGCAGGCACTGCGAACGGTCTGCTTACCAACGGTCGCGTCCATGCGGAACTGAACATCGACAACAGCTACATGTATACGGATCCGGACGATACACAATGGAACACCATTGCCATTGGCAGGCCGGATAGCTTGGTGGGGTGGTACAAAGCCGATCCACAGGTAGGCGATCGGGCGAACATCGGTGCATTGCTCCATGTGGATGAAGGTCGTCTACCGGCTTTCGGGACGGAGGCGAACTACATCGCCGGTGCTTCATGGAAGGCGCCTTATCAGGCCGTTCCGGAATGGACCCGTTTTTCCACGCCATTCCAGTACCTCGATGAGCGTGATCCGGAATGGGTGTTGTTGATCCTCACTTCGGGTGACAGTGCCGGGAGTGTCATCGGTTCGCGTGTCTGGTACGATGATCTGGCGCTGATCTATAATGTTCAGTGTACGATGGAGGTAGCGGAATTGCAACTTGCCATGGAGGGGCCTACCAACTTGCAAGTGGCCTTTTCCACGCAAGGGCCGCCAATGGCTCCTGTCCAGTTCCGAGTGGAGTTGTCCGATGCGGACGGGGGCTTCTCTCAACCGGTGAACCTCGGTACGCTCACGACGAACGCAGCGCAAGGCATGATCAGCTGCCAAGTACCAGCGGGTGTTCCGCCGGGAACCGGGTATCAGGTGCGTGTGAACACATCATCTCCGTATTATGCGCCGATCCCAGTGGGACTTCCGCTCGTGATCGCCACAGGTGTTGGCGGACCTGCCGTTAGGAACGCCCGTATCTGGGCTTCGGGTGATGCGATCCTGTGCGACCTGCGCGGATCCAGCTGGAACGATGCCTACCTGGAAGTATACGACTCGAATGGCCGAATGATCGAGCGGCGTGCGCTACATGGAGGTTCCCTTCATGCCGTGGCGATCCAAGCTTCTGAATGCGTTCTACTGCTCCGTGTCACGCACCAGGATGGAGTATGGTCTGGTCGCGTGGTGATGCCCTGACGATCGTGAGACAACCCAGGGTGGGACCTTGCATCATCAGCCCGACCGATGGACTGCGCGACCACTGAAGATGCTGTGCGATCCAAGGAAGGATGAGCGCTTTGCAGCTCTTGGCATGCTTCGATCCGAGAGCGAGGGTACCACGGAACCCGAACCTGTCATAGGCAATACAGGTCGGTCCATCACCTTCGGATGACGCTGCTACCCACCTAGCGGCCGCTTTGCGGCCAACGCATGCCCTTGCTCTCGATCCGGGCGATCTGTAGAACACGGTAGCGGACCAGTGGGGTCGCCTGGCCATCCCTAAGCTCAGCGAAGTGTGCACTGTTGGCAGTCGGCTCAACGACGGTGCCTCCGATAACCTGCATCTGTTTTCTGCCGTTGCCGCGGAATAGGCGGGCTGGCATTTGCGCGGGGTGCTTTCATGGTAGCATTTGGCCGGGTAATGCTCTTGGGTGGAGGGTGGAAGCCGCCTCCGTTCATGGATCACGCCTGCTGTTCATCACCGGTTCCAGCACCGTGGAGGGGTGAGACCCGGTATTTCTACTTGGTCCTGTCAAGTGGCCGTTGTGCATCTTTACGGTCCACCGCTCTACAGATGCCCTATCGTGCCACTCTCCCTAGCTTGAACAGGAGCATTGCATTATTCCTGTCAGCACTGCCGTTCGCACTTTTCGCGCAGTTATACACCTACAATGCCCGCTACGATTCGCTCGACACGCGCCACGACAAGTCGCGGCCAGTGATCGAGCGGTACTTCATCACCAGCAACCATGGCGCAGCCCTCTTCAACCTCGGGTTGAAGGATGAGATCAGGAAGAACGCCAAAGAGGAATTCGCGCTGGCTGAAGAGCTTGGCATCGACACGCTGCTTGCTACCGCTTCCCAGCATTTGGGCGATGCGCTCAACGGCTCTGCGGATGCTGCATTGCAGTTGAAGTACTTCTACCAGGGGCTGGACTACGCGCAGCGGTCAGGGAACGCGAACCATATCGGCACGGCGTACAAGCAGATCGCCACGGTGTACAAGTCCCTTGGCGACCTGCCCCGCGCGCTGGAGCTGCTCCAACTCGCCCTCGCCAACGTGACCTCGGACTACCAGACCAACCGCACCTGCTGCCACTTGAGCGAGTGTTACCGGCTCATGGGGAAGCCCGATTCTGCGCTCTACTGGGCACAGCGGTCGAACATCATCTCCGACCCGGGAAGCGATCCCTATGCCTACGCCCGCTCCTACTACGTGCTCGGCGCGGCCTACGCAGCGAAACGCGAGCGCCAGCTGGCCGATGTCCATTTCGCCCGGGCGATCGAGGTCGCGGATTCCTTCCAAGTGATGATCCCGCTTTTCGGTTCGCTGCTGGGTCGCGGGGAGATGGAACTGGATGCAGGTGACATCCCGAATGCCATCGCCGATGGCAGGCGTGCCTTGCGCGTAAGTGTTGATGGTGGCAATTTGGAAGGTCTCGTCGGCGCCTCCGACCTCTTGCGTCGATCGTTCAAGGCCAGCGGCCAGTCTGACAGTGCCTACCGCTACTTCGAGCTGCGCGTGCTGTATGCCGACAGCCTGATCAACGCCACCAACCTGAACAAGCTACAGAACATGGCCTTCGCGCAGGAGCTGAAGGAAGGCGAGGAGGCGAAGGCCAAAGCCGAGGAAGCAGCCACCCGCTCCCGCAACATCCAGTTCGGCATCATCGCGCTCATCGTCATCACCCTGGGCATCTTCCTGCTCGTCTTCAGCCGGACAGCGGTGGTGGGTGCCAAGGCCATCAAGAACCTCTCGCTGATCGCGCTGCTGCTCTTCTTCGAGTTCATCAACCTGCTTGTGCATCCATTCCTCGGCGAGATCACACACCACTCACCGATCTTGATGCTGTTGTGCATGGCCGCCATCGCCGGGCTGCTGATCCCACTGCACCACCGCATGGAGAAGTTGATCACCAACATGCTCGTGAGCAAGAACAACCGGGTGCGGTTGGAAGCTGCGAGGAGGACGATCGAGGAGTTGGAAGCACGACCGACCGATATCAACGCAGGTTGATGCCTATGAATGTTTGCATGCTTCACCAACGGACCATTTCCCGGGGTCTCATTTTCCGAACGCTGGCAGTGGTCGTTGCATTGGTCGGTATCGGCCAACTGCGCGCCCAGCCCCTCGACACGCTTGCGGCCCGGATGCGTGGAATTCCTGTCGATTCCTTGATCGCACGTGAGGCCGCGGCGACCGACCCGCGGGTGAAATGCGCCGCCATTGCCAGGCTCGTCAGCCAGTACCTCTTCCTCGGCGCCCGGAGGACTGCATGAAAGCAGCTATTCGTGGTCTGGAAGCGGCCGAGCCGACCGGGAACGATACGCTGATCGGTCGCGCCCACTTCGGCATCGGCGGGGCATTCACGCAGCTCAACGAGGTGAACGGGGCCCTGAAGCACTTCAACATCGCCTTCGAACGCTTCCAACATGCCGGCGATAGCTTGGGCATGGGGGCCGTTTGCAAGGAGACCGCCATCGTGTACCAACGGGCCGGGGATACGGAGGGCACCTTGCGCTATATGCGTAAGGCGCAGGCCTATGGCTTGAGTGAGGGGATCTAAGGCCGCTCAATGTCCATCCTTGCCCGGTGCCACATGGAACGCGGCGACCTTGATTCCGCGCTTTACTATGCCCGCAAGGCCGATGTGCTGAAGGTGCCCGGAAATGATCCCTATGGCTATGCGAACTTCCAACTCACCCTGGCCGTCGTGCATGCTGCTCGAGGGGAGAACGACCTGGCTGAGCCTTACTTCAAGCGGGCCTTGGCAGTGGCTGATTCTGCTGAGGTGCCCGAGCCGCTCATCAACGCTGCGGCCGGTTACGCCAAGCTGCTGATCGGCCAAGGGCGCGGGTCGGAGGCGTTGGTCTGGGCGCGTAAGGGCTTCGGATCAACCGAGCATTTGCGGCAACCGGGGTTTCTGGTGAAGTCCACGACGGCCTTGTCCGATGCCTTTGGCGCGAACGGCATGACCGATAGCGCGCTGGTGTACTCGAAGCTTGCCCACGCATGGCGCGACTCGCTCACGGCCTTGCAGAACCGAAGCCAGTTGCAGAACCAATTGTTCACGCAGGAACTGAAGGACCGCGAGGAAGCCAAGCTTCGCGCGGAGGAGCTCGCGGCACGCTCCCATAACATCCAGTTCGGCATCATCGCCCTCATCGTCATCACGCTGGGCATCTTCCTGCTCATCTTCAGTCGTACGGCGGTGGTGGGCGCCAAGGCCATCAAGAACCTCTCGCTCATCGCGCTGTTGTTGTTCTTCGAGTTCATCAACCTACTGGTGCATCCGGTGCTGGGTGAGATCACACATCATTCACCATTGCTCATGCTGTTGTGCATGGCGGCGATCGCCGGGCTGCTGATCCCACTGCACCACCGCATGGAGAAGCTCATCACCAACATGCTCGTATCGAAGAACAACAGGGTGCGGTTGGAGGCAGCGCGTAGGACGATCGAGGAACTCGAAGCAAGGCCTACCGACACCAACGCCAGTTGATGCCCATGTACCTGATCACGCTTCAACAACGAACCATCGCCATGATCATCTACTTCCGAGCACTGGCATTGGTTGTTGCCTTGGCCGGTATCGGACGGCTCCAGGCCCAGCCCTTCAATACCCTCTTTGCCAGTATCAGTGACCTTCCTGTGGACACACTGATCGCCCGTGAGAAGGCCACGGACGATCCCCGCATGAAGGTCGCGTTGCTCGCACGGCTGGTGCAGAGATACCTCTACATCAACCGACTGGATGAGTGCATGTCCACCTCGATCCGGACACTGGCGATCGCGGAACCCACGGGGAACGACACGCTGCTCGGCAGGGCGCACCTCTCGATCGGGGTCTCCTTCGTGATCGCCAACGAGGTGAACGGCGCATTGAAGCACTTCAACATCGCGCTCGATCACTTTACGAGCGCGCGTGATAGCATCTGGATGGGCGCGACCTGCAAGGAGCTCGCCGTGCTCTATCAACGCGTGGGAGACCATGATGGAACCATGCGCTACATGCGGAAAGCGCTGGCGTTGGGCATGCCTTCGGGGATCCGCTCGCGAGGCTTGTCAACATTAGCCCGGGTCTTCATGGACCGAGGCGAACTCGATTCCGCGCTTTACTATACCAAGCAAGTGGAAATGGTCGATTCACCGGGTGAAGATCCATGGACCTACGCCTATTCGAACGGCGCGCTCGCGACGGTGTATGCCGCACGCCATGAAGCGGACCTGGCCGAACTGCATTTCAAGCGCGCCATCGCGGCCGCCGACTCGTTCCAGCTCCCGCTTCCGCTCGTTCAGTTCGCCGCAGGGTATTCTTCGTTGCTCTTGGAGCAGGGCCGCACTGCGGAAGCGCAAGCCATCGCTCAGTTGGGTTTCCGTTCTGCGGAAGGGGTACGCAATCCGAGTCCTTTGGAAAAAGCGGCCGAGGCCCTGGCCGATGCGTTCAAGGCGAACGGCATGGCGGATAGCGCGTTCTTTTACGCGAAGCTGTGTATTGCCTATCGCGACAGTGTGATCGCTACCCAGAACCGCAGTCAGCTTCAGAGCCAACTGTTCTCGCAACAGCTCAAGGACATGGAGGACGCCAAGTTGCGTGCGGAGGAAATCGCTGCCCGCTCCCGCAACATCCAGTTCGGCATCATCGCCCTCATCGTCATCACGCTGGGGATCTTCCTGCTCATCTTCAGTCGCACGGCGGTCGTGGGTGCGAAGGCCATCAAGAACCTTTCACTCATAGCGCTGCTGCTCTTCTTCGAATTCATCAACCTGCTGGTGCATCCGTTCCTTGGCGAGATCACGCACCACTCGCCGATCCTGATGCTGCTGTGTATGGCTGCCATCGCCGGGTTGCTGATCCCGCTGCATCACCGCATGGAGAAGCTGATCACCAACATGCTGGTGAGCAAGAATAACCGGGTGCGGTTGGAGGCGGCGCGGAGGACGATCGAGGAACTGGAAGCACGACCGAATGAACATTCTGGGACATAGCATGGGAACCAAGGGACACCCAGCGCAGCCGTTCCGTTACACGCTGATCGCTGTGCTTGTACTGTCATGGTTAGCCGGCAGCGCGCAATACGGCGGCATGGCCACACTGGACACGCTCGATGTGCGGCACGACCTGACAAAGCCCGCCGCTGTGCGCATGGAAGCGGCGAAGAACCACGCTGTTGCTTGCCTGTATGCCGGGCGCGCGGAGGAAGTGCGTATCACGGCGTTGTTCGCGCTGGACCTGGTACCCGAGCTGACGCACGATACGGCGCTGACCAAGGCGTACCTCGTCACCAGCCTCTCGTGCAAGGAGAGCGACCCAGGTAAGGCCTTGGAATACCTGTACAAGGCATTGGACCATGCGGAGCTCAGTGGCGATGCGGACTTGATCGGCTGGGTGGAGAAGGAGACCGGCATCGTATTCAAGCAGATGGGGCAGTACCGGGAAGCGATCCGATGGCTGAAGAAGTCAGAAGCGCATGTGGTGAGCACAGTGGAGCGCAACCGCACGGCCTGTCACTTGAGCGAAGCCTACGCCGCAGTGGGTTTGCTGGATTCCGCCTTGCAACAGGCGCAGGGCAGCAACATCACGGACAAGGTTGCCGACGATCCTTACGGCTACGCGCGGTCGCAATTCGTGATCGGCAAGGCGTACGCAGCCAAAGGCGAGTCGGACATGGCCGAGCTCTTCTTCCAAAAGACCATCGCGGTGTGCGACTCCTTCCGCATTGCGCGGTTGATGCCGTACGCCCTGGTGAGCCTCGGCCGGGTGCGACTGGACGCGCAAGATGCCAGCGGTGCCATCGGCCTTGGAAGGCGAGCGCTTGCTGAAGCGGAGCGAACCGACAACCTGCCGGCCGCTCTGGAAGCCACTGGCCTCTTGGAACTGGCTTACCATGCTGCGGGCAATGCCGATAGCGCATACGTGAGCCTGAAGCTGCGCTCCACCTTGCAGGACAGCCTGTTCAGTGTGCAAGCGCTGAGCAAGGTGGAGAGCATGCGCTTCGGGCAGCAGTTGAAGGAGAAGGAAGAGGAGCAGGCCCGACTCGAGGCACTGGAGGAGCGCTCCCGAAACATCCAGTTCGGCATCATCGCCCTCATCGTCATCACGCTGGGCATCTTCCTGCTCATCTTCAGTCGTACGGCGGTGGTGGGCGCCAAGGCCATCAAGAACCTCTCGCTCATTGCGCTGTTGCTCTTCTTCGAATTCATCAACCTGCTGGTACATCCGTTGCTGGGCGAGATCACGCACCACTCACCGCTGCTGATGTTGTTGTGCATGGCCGCGATCGCCGGGCTGTTGATCCCACTGCACCACCGCATGGAGCACCTGATCACGAACATGCTCGTATCGAAGAACAATCGTGTGCGCTTGGATGCGGCGCGGCGGACGATCGAGGAGTTGGAGGCCAGGCCGTCTGAGGCGACGGAATGAACCTGTAGTGGGCTCGGTTGTACCGGGGCGTATAACCTGGTCAACATGCGCCCCTGCCTCCTTGCCTTCGCCCTTCTTCTCGCGGCCTCCCATAGCCACGCCACCAACCTCCTCGACCAACTCCGCGCCTTCAACCCCTACTGGGCCGACCACGCGGACCACTTGACCGGCAAGCCCGCCAAGCCCATCAGCAACGATGTCGACTATGTACAGGCGCATCTCGCAGAGGTGCTCGGAGTGCTATCCCAAGCACCCACAAGCCAACTGAGCGCAGGTCAGCTCAGGTCGCGCCAGGAACTCACTGCCGTGCTCGCCGACTACGCAAGTCAAGGCCGTTTCCCGATCAACTACTACCGGCAGGAGCGCATCCCGGTCTTCATCGACGAGCACGATACCTATTGCGCTGTCGGATACTTGATGGGGCATACCGGTCAAGAGGCCATGGCACGCCGCATCGCTGCCGCGAACAACTACGCCTGGGTGCGCGAGATCGAGGAGCCGGGCCTTACTGCCTGGCAACAGGCTTCGGGCTTCAGCTTGGAAGAATTGAAATTGATCCAAGGCGCCTACGACTACTACATGCCCGATGCCTTCCTGCTGCCCAACAAGTACGAAGTGCCGCAGAAACCCGAGCGAGTGGTACGCTACTTCGAAGGACCTGATAAGGACAAGGTCTGGTGTTCTGGCGAGGGTACGCTCAACGAACTGCACGGCCAATGGATCCAGAACTACTCAAGCACGCTGCCGTGGATCGTGGGCTACTTCGAGCATGGCAAACGCTCCGGGCGTTGGAAGGAATACTACAAAGGCACCGACAAGCTCTGCCGCACCGAACATTGGCGCGATGACAAGCTCAACGGCATCCGCACGCGTTACGACCGCGATGGACGGGTGATCGAGACCATCCTCTTCAAGAACGGACAGGCCGTCACCAAGACCAACATCGATCACGAGAAGGCCTTGCGCCATGTGCGCACCCCGCTTGACTCTGCAACGGTCTACACCGAGGTCTTCACCGAAGAAGGCTCCTTGATCGCAGCAGGGAAGGAGCGCATCCACAATCTCGAGGGCCTGCAGTGGTTCCAGAACATCGAGCTCACTGCGCTCAACACCTTCGCCATCACCGCCCGCGATGGTGCACCACGACCGGAGGAGGGTGTCTTTGTGCGACAGTCGCGGTTCTTCCCGTTCGAACAGTCCATGCAACAGATCCCCGGCTCACATCCCTTGGTGCAGTACAGGAAGGAAGGCGCGTGGATCTACTACAAGGACTACCTGAGCACGCCGTGGCCTGCTGGCACAGCCGCCAGTGCCGAGCAACGATTCTCCAACGGATACAAGCACTTCGGCCCGGAGCTACACGCCAAGATCGCCCGCTACGATCACCTGGAGATCCGGGCCAGTTACGACTCCATGCGTGTGGTGTACACCGATGATCGCCTGGTGGACTTCTTCGGCTACGCGACCGACAAGCAGGACCACCTTCAATTCACCTACCACCCTTCGTTCCAGCGTTTGGTCATGCATGGCAGGGGTCGGCGTTGGAACGACATAGAGCTGACCCCAGCGATCAAGCAGATCACCCGGCTCGATCCCCAAGGTCAGCTCATCGGCGTGCGCGTGGACTACGATCCAGAAGGAACGGCCACACGCGAGGAGCGCTTCTTGGTGCCGTACAAACGGGAGGAGGAGTTGTTGGGGGTACGTTGAGGGGCTGAGTGGGGAGTTGTCCGGGACTCCCTGACAACTGAAGCATGCTTGGTGAAGTGTTCGGGAATTCCGGGCAGTTGGAGCAGCTGTCCTAGGGGTGAACTATTCGAGCATTTCGAATGGTTGGGGGCGAAGCAGCTGTTCGAATTCTTCGAATAACTCGATCCGCTTCAAGTTCAGCCGGTTGGAGGATCTCCTGCAATCGGATCGTTCTCGGTCCTTTTGAGCTCCGCGAACTTCGCCGCCATCGTCGGGTTCTTGCGCGTCAGCTTCTTGATCGTCACGTCCTGCACTTTGTCGTTCGCAAGTCGAAGGTTCCGGTCGGTACCAAGAAGTGCCTCTTTTGTCTTCTCCAAATGGTCGATTGACTTTTCTATCTCATCGATGGCCGTTTTGAAACGCTTGGAGGCCAGTTCATAGTTCTTCCCGAATGCGTTCTTGACCGCATCGATTTCGTTCTCAAAATTCGTGATATCGATGTTCTGCGCCTTCACCAGCGCCAGCTCCGTCTTGAACTTCAGTGAGTTCTGCGCCGCGTTCCGCAGCAACGTGATGATCGGAATGAAGAACTGCGGGCGCACCACGTACATCTTCGGGAAGCGGTGCGACACATCCACGATGCCGCCGTTGTACAGCTCGTTGTCGGGTTCCAGCAGCGACACCAGCACCGCGTACTCGCAGCCCTTCTCGTTGCGGTCCTTGTCCAGTTCCTTCAGAAAGTCCTCGTTCTTCTTCTTAGTGGCGGTGCCATCATTCTCGTTCTTCATCTCGAACATGATCGACACCACCTCGATCCCGCTCTCGTCCGTATCGCGGAAGATGAAATCGCCCTTGCTGCCGGACTTGGCGTCGTTGTCCTTCTCGAAGAAGGCCTTCGGGAACGCCGTGGCACGCATCTTCTCGAACTCGATCTCGCAGTGCTGCTCCAGCGATTCGCCCACCATCTTGGTGGACAGCTTCGCCTTCATGTCCTTCAGGCGTTCGATCGCATCGTCCCGGTCCTTGAGCTGTGTTTCGTACTTGTCCTTCAGCGCCGTCTCCGCCAGCTTCTTCTCCAGCTCCACCTGCTTCAGCCCGTTCTTCAGCTCATCGCGTTCCTTCTCCACCGCGTTCACCGCCTGGGTGATCGCGAGGGTCTTCTCCACCTCGATCGCGTCGAGCTTCGCCTTCAGTTCCTGGATCTGCGCCTCCTTCGTTGCTGCCGCTTTCTGCAATTCATTCAGCAGCTTCTGCTCGGCCAGTTGGGCTTCGGCCTTGTTGGCGTGTCGCAGCTGCTGCAACTCGTTCGCAAGGCCGTCGCGCTCCTTCTCCACAGCGCCCAAAGCCTCCTTCAGCGCCAACTGCTTGGCCGCCTCGGCAGCGTGCAAGCTGGACTTCAACCGCTCGATCTCCGTGTCCTTCTTCGCCGCTTCTTGCTGCAGTTGTCCGGTGATCTTCGCTTCTGCAAGCGCGATGGCCGTTCGCTTCTCCTTCTCGGCGAGCTGCAGTCGCTCGTGGATCGTCTTCTCGAACTCGTGGTCGCGCACCTGTTTCAGGATGTCCGCATAACCCGCTTCATCGATCTTGAAGGCTTTGCCGCAGTGCGGGCAGATGATCTCGTTCATGGCATTCTCTTGCGGATCGAAAGTTAGGGGTGTGTGGGGCTTGTGTAAGGTCGGCTGCGGATACCCGTGGATGCTGGTTTGTTACATAGCAGAGTTCCGTGTTAGATGGAAGTGACACTGACGCACAGTGGGTTAGCGCCACGTACTGCGTTATGTAACCAAGAACAGTTACATAAACCCGAGGGGCAGGGTGGTATGGTAAGGTTTAGGCGTTCCGGCGCTCAAGAGCAGCGCCGTCGGGCTTTCCCCTTCAAGTCCTCGCCTAGGAAGACTCCGGGCTTTTCGGTTCAATCCCTAACGCACTCTGCTACTTTGAGAATGGTGGCTGGACGGCAACTGGCTGTGCAGATTCAATGTGTACTACGCGCCAACCAAACTCTTCGGCTGTTGAAAGGTAATCCTGGAAGTTCGCCTCGTGAATGGCTACGCAAAGTAGGTGTGTGGGTCTAGAGAAACCGACGTACGCAGTAAGTGTCGATTGCTTCACCCGAGCTCCCAATGTGCCAGCGTGGGGTTGACCAAGAAAGCAAGGAGCAAGTCGTTGCGATTCATACGACTTCGGCCGAGCCTTTGTGGATCCATCTGAATAGAAAGCTGTTTCGGCATACAACGTTGCCGTATGTGTCTGGCCTTTTGCGGAATGCACACTGGCGACCTCAATGTCGAAGCCGTGGAAGTTGGCAATGTTCGTTCCCATTTCGTTTGTGGCAACTGCCTTCGGTGCAACTTCCTCTTCTCCGAAAATGAAGTCGTGCGCCTTGCTGACTTCCGCAGAAAGAAGTTCAAGAATTTCAACAACAGCGGATCGAACTTTCGACAATACGTCATTGATGTCCCCGCTAAAGGAAATTTCACAACATTCGTACAGAGTCGTACGCCATTGTTCGTGATGTTGTTGATTGGTCTCCCGTAGGAAACTCATAAGACCGGTCTTGTTGAACGGCTGATTTGTTCTTGGGTCAACTGCATCGGCTAGTCGTAGTGCCTTCAGCGCGCCTGACATCAACGTATCCAAGATTTGATGACTTGGACCGACAGGGCCAATGAGGTCTTTGGCTAATGATGAGAGCGACGGATAGTCGTATTCCTTACCGCTTTTGTATCGCTCATAGCGTGGCCAATAGTCGACTAGACGACGCTTTCCTTGTCTTTGTATTTCATTTTCAGCACTCCAGGTCGTGTTCCAGCCAATGACTTTGAATGTGCAGTCCTCTAGCGGCGGTAGAACACCAGCGTCAAGAGATTCTTTGACTAGCGCGGAGAAGGCAGGAATGACTTCCGTGGTCGTGTTGTCTGAGTATACCAAGATTGTTGGGGGCAAGTCTGTCTCAGCGCAACCTTCAATGCTAAAACCGTCACCCCTATACAGGGCGAAGGGTTCGAGCACCCTGGCTAACTGGGGAGAGAGCCTTGCGCTCTTCTTGAACGAAAGGGAAGGTTCTCTCGGGGTCCACAAGCACTCATCCCTTTGGCTGTGCGGAACATAAATCGCTTGATTCCGATCCCCAATTCGCTGATAGCAGACACCGGAGTTCTCATGACCAAAAATCCGATTCAGAAGATCGTCTTGATGTCGTGCCATATCCTGCATCTCATCAACGAATACGAACCGGAATCGGCTGCGCAGCAGTTCGCCAATCGCAGGACGTTTAATGAGATATCGTTGTGCTAAGAAGTATGCATCGTCGTAACAAAGGACACCCCAGGACATCACTTGGGTTTTGAAGTTGGTAAGCCATGTTCGAACTTGGGCTTTCTCCGCCATTGTCCAATCCACATATGGTGCCTTCTGATTCTTGCGCTTTGGCTTGCTGATATTGAGTTCATTCCCTTCAACACTCGATGCTAGCACAACCTCCCCGTCCTTCAGGTGGAATCTGTACTCCATGCAAAGGCTGAGGTTGTGGCTTAGCAGGCTGCGTGCCATTCTCGTTTGATCCGGCGTGCCCTGCGGTGGGGTGTGCGTCATAAACCTCCGCATATGCTCCGCGTAAAGGGCATCGTCAATTCTTATGGGTTGCTTACCGTTCTTCGAGGCGTAGAAAGGGATGGCCAAGAACCTATCTACGAACCCTTGTATAGTGCCAACGTAGTTTGGATAAGAGAACAACCGGGTGCAATGTGGTCCCAACTTCCTTCGGATCTCTGCCACAGCGGAGTTCGTATGTGAGAGTACAAGAACACCGGAGGCATCCGATTTGGGCATATCCCGGTCCAAGAGGAGGAGCTTCGCTTGAAGCGCAGTGGTTTTCCCACTGCCAGGTACAGCATGCAAGTCGAGGCTGTCCCACCGACGAATGAATGCGCGACGCTCGTCATCGAATTCCCTGCCAGGAGGCAAAAGGATTTGCTCGGCGAGTGCGATATCACTCTCGCTAACCTTCGGCGCCAATAGCATGCTTGATGGAGTCCAACATGTACTTGATGTGAACATCGGTTTCACAGAGAACCAATTTGGGATTGGGGCTGTGTGAATCCTCCATGATGGTCTTTGCGACCCGGGCTGCGATTGCAACCTTCGAGAGCCTCCGCTTGCTGAGCATTTGTACAAGCTTGCTTTCAAAGTCTCCCTTCCCAAGACTCGGGTGTACAGCTATTGCCGCTGCCTTAAAGGAGTTGGAAAGGGAGCTTGACTTGTGGAGGCAATATTCCAATGTCCATTCTGGCGCGACAAACGCACGCACGCTTTGTTCGTCAAACTTCTTTCGGAGCTTTTCTGCCTTTGCTGCTACGGCTTTGGCAGCGCGTTCTGTCGGGAGCCTCTGGAGCCGAGAAACTGGCATATCGACGTCAGTGACTACTGATACTGGTACATCAATCTGAGGCCCATACGCGCGAAGGAAAATCCTTGCATAACGCAGTTGCGAAGTTCCGCCCACGTTCACCACCGAAACGCCAGCTTCTGTGAGGTCTTGGCTGATCAGTCTTTGTTGTTTCATTTTCGAAGCAAGTGCTGGCCACAGTATTTCCTCCGACCAACCTTCAACCATAATGAGGCCTTTCGCGAAGAAGAGGTTGGATTTGGTTACGTCCAAGAACCATTCGAGGAACTGCTGGTCATCGTCGTCCAGTCCTGTGTAGGAGCTTCCGTCAGGGGCGTTTCCCAGCGGATACGCATTGGTTCCATTTAGAAGGATCAATGATTTAAGTGGAACCTTGGAAGCGAGATTTGGGCTATGCGTTGTCAGGATGATCTGCTGGTCCGGGTTACCCTGCAACCCATGGATGACCTTCATTTGAGCTTGAGGGTGAAGGTGCGCTTCCAACTCTTCTATAAGCGCCAATCGAAGCCCTGTCCATTCATTCTTGGCAACGTGCACGAGTTCGGCGGACATGAACATTCTGTTGAGCGAACCGAGACCCGGATTAACAACGTCCGCAATGCTCATGCCGAGGGTGGCGAGAATCTGGCGTAAGTCGTCGTCTTCGGATACACCAATGCGTACGGCCGTCTGCTGATCTGTGAAGCTCTTCAGATACGCTTCTATCTGAGCCTTGAGAATTTTCCCGTTCTGGTCGGATAAAGCTTCTCCATCTGTGTCCTCTCCGCTGAAATATGCACCCACTTGTGCATTGAACGCTTTGAACAGAGTTGTGAGTTTGTGGCTCTTCTCCTGGCCCTTGAAAGCAGCATGGCCAAGTAGAATTTGGGAGAGACGTGAATTACGCCTTGCAACAAGTTCTGACTTTGCATCACGTAACGGCTTGAGATATGTGACTCGAAGGAGTTCCTTGGCTTCGGCATCGAGTCTATGTCCTTCACTACCAGCGCCAGCTCTCACGTCGTATGGTAGGACTGCACCGGCCTTTTGAACTACTTCACAGAAGACCGTAAGAAAGGAACGTGGTCCATCGACCGTATCCACCCACTCGATCCACTCGGTGAAATTCTTGCCTTCTGGTTTGGTCAATCCTTCAAAGCGGAGTTCAATCCTCAACCGCTCAGCGCCGGTGTGGAAGTCTTCTGATGCAAGCCTGGCCCACTCAACACTGTTAGTGCCGAGTACGATGCGTATCGCGTCCACAATGGCGGTCTTGCCCGCGTCGTTTGGACCAATAAGGACATTGACTCCAGGACTGAACTGGACTGTCAGACTTGGCTTGGTTCGGTCAAACCCCGCTGCTCCATACTTCCTGAAATTCCAAAGCTGAATTCTCGATAGGTACATGAACGAAATATAATAACCATTCTTGGCCTAGTGGTAAATGCTGTGCAAAGTTCAACCGCGTGAGCGATTGCAGCGTAAAGCCCGCAAGCGAGGAGGAACGACGAGTGCGGACCTGCCTGTCCGGCAGGCAGGCTTGCAGCGGAAAGCGCGACCCCGAGGCTTTTGCGAGGGGGCACGCCCACATCTCGCCTACGCTCGATGTGAAACGTTCCTAAGCTGTTTCCTTCACCCCAACAACAGATTCCAACGCCACCTTCGCCCCCTGCACATTCTTTACATCCTGCACGCTGATCCTTAAGGTCCCCGCCTTCTCGTACACCTTGAACTTGCGCGGTTGCGCTTGCACGGCGCGCAAGACGGAGTGGAAAGTCTCCCCCTCGAAGAACGGATGTTTCTGATCCGCGATGAAGGTGCCGATGAGCGTTTGTTTCTTGAGCACCATCTTCTCCAGGCCCATGCGTTGGCCCAGCCAGCGGAGGCGGATGGCTTCCATGAGTTCGGTGACCTGCTGCGGGATGGCACCGAAACGGTCGGTGATCTCTGCGGTGAATTTCTGGAGCTCGTTCTCGTCCTTGATGTCGTCGAGTTTGCGGTAGAGGGCGAGGCGTTCGGCGGTCTCGCTCACGTAGCTGTTGGGGATCAGCATGGTGAGGTCGGTCTCGATGATGCAGTCGTCGCTCTGGTCGCGTCGTGAACCGCGGGCCAGGGCGTGGCTGCCGCCCTGCGCGTCGTCGAAGAGGTCCTTGAAGTGCTGGTCCTTCAGTTCGCGCACGGCTTCTTCGAGGATCTTGTGGTAGGTCTCGAAGCCGATGTCGTTGATGAAGCCGCTCTGTTCCGCGCCGAGCAGGTCGCCCGCACCACGGATGTCGAGGTCCTTCATGGCGATGTGGATGCCGCTGCCCAGGTCGCTGAACTGCTCGATCGCTTGCAGGCGTTTGCGGCTGAGGTCGGGCAGCAGGTGCGGGCTCGGTGCCAATAAGTAGCAGTAGGCCTTCTTGTTGCTGCGGCCCACGCGTCCGCGCAACTGGTGCAGGTCGCTGAGGCCAAAATTCTGCGCCTCGTTGACGATGATGGTGTTGGCGTTCGGGATGTCGAGGCCGTTCTCCACGATGGTGGTACACACGAGCACATCGGTGTTGCCCTCGATGAAGTCCATCATCACTTCCTCCAGCTTGTGGCCTTCCAGCTGACCGTGACCCACACCCACACGTGCACCGGGCACCAGCTTGCGGATCATGTCGGCGATGAACTCGATGTTCTTCACCTTGTCGTGCAGGAAGTACACCTGGCCACCGCGTGAGAGTTCGTATTCGATGGCCCCGCGGATCACCACCTCATCGTACGGTTGCAGCATGGTGCTCACCGGGTAACGGTTCGGCGGCGGCGTGCTGATGATGCTGAGGTCGCGTGCGCCCATCAGGCTGAACTGCAGTGTACGCGGGATCGGTGTAGCGGTGAGCGTGAGCGTGTCCACCGTGGCGCGCAGGGTCTTCAACTTGTCCTTCACGTTCACACCGAACTTCTGCTCTTCGTCGATGATGAGGATGCCGAGGTCCTTGTACTGCACATCCTTGCTCACCAGGCGGTGCGTGCCGATGATGATGTCGACCTTGCCTTCCTTCAGGTCCTTGAGGATCTGCGTTTGCTCAGCGCTGCTGCGGAAGCGGTTGATGTACTCCACGCGCACCGGCATACCTTTCATCCGCGCCGAGAAACTCTTCCAGTGCTGCAGCGCAAGGATGGTGGTGGGCACGAGTACCGCGGCCTGTTTGCCATCACACGCCGCTTTGAACGCCGCACGGATGGCCACTTCCGTCTTGCCGAAGCCCACATCGCCGCAGACCAGTCGGTCCATGGGCGTGGGTTTCTCCATGTCGCGTTTCACGTCCTGCGTGGCCTTCAGCTGATCGGGCGTGTCCTCGTAGATGAAGCTCGCTTCCAGTTCGTGCTGCAGGTAGTTGTCCGGCTGGAACGCGAAGCCCGGCTTGCTCTTGCGTTGGGCGTAGAGCTTGATCAGGTCGAAGGCCAGGGCCTTCACCTTCGCCTTCGTTTTCTCCTTCAGGTTCTTCCACGCCGGACTGCCGAGCTTGCTGATGTTCGGCGCTTTCCCGCTCTCCTCGCCACTGTATTTGCTTACGCGGTGCAGGCTGTGGATGCCCACGTACAGGATGTCGTTGTCGCGGTACTTCAGGCGGATCGCTTCCTGCATTGATCCTCCTGCATCGATCGTTTCCAGTCCGCTGAACACACCCACCCCGTGATCGATGTGGACCACCAAGTCACCGGGTTTCAGCTGCGTCAGTTCCTTCAGCGTAAGCGCCTGCGCGTTCTTGCGGAAGCCTTCCTTCAGCCGGTAGCGGTGGTAGCGCTCGAAGATCTGGTGGTCGGTGTAGAGCGCCAGCTTCAGCTCGGGGTCGATGAAGCCTTCGTGCAGGTCGAGAACAAGAGGCGTGAAGGCCACCTCGTGCTCCATGTCGTTGAAGATCGAATAGAGGCGTTCACTCTGCTTCGAGCTGTTGCACGCGATCAGGTTCGTGTAGCCCGCGTTCTGCTTGTTGTGCAGGTCGCCACTGAGGACTTTGAATTCCTTGGCGAAGGTGGGTTGCGGGCGTTGTTGGAAGTCGACAGAAAGCGCCACTTGCCTTTGGCTGCTGGCTGCTGGCTCGGTCGCGTCCGAGCCAGCAGCCAGTGGCAAGTGGCTAGCAGCCCAGAACACTTTACGAAAACCGAGAGTTCCCTTGATCAACGCACCATCCGTCGCGAGCAACTCACTTGGCGTAGCGTGTTTGTCCTTGTCCGGCAACCGTTCGTACGTTTCACCGAGCAGCTTCAATTGCTTCTTGGCCGCATCACCGATGGCTTGCAGATCGCGTAGCCAGATGGTGGCGTTCTCCGGCAATTGCGCGAAGAAGAGTTGTTGGCGTGCGGCATCTTCATCCTGCAGATCGGGCACGATCACCGCTTCCGCAAGTCGTTCCACGGTGAGCTGGTCCTGCGGATCGAAGCGGCGCACGCTCTCCACGGTGTCACCGTAGAGCTCGATGCGGTAGGGCTTGTCGTTGCCGTAGCTGAACACGTCCACGATACCGCCGCGGATGCTGAACTGCCCCGGCTCGTAAACGAACTCCACGCGGGTGAAGCCGGTCTCCTCCAGCCATTCCTGCAGCGTATCGATCGGCAGCTCCTCGTTGCGTTTGATCGCGAGGGTGTTCTTCTGCATCACCTCCTTGGCCACCACCAAGGGGACCAATGCCTCGGGATAGGTGACGATCACCAACGACTTGTGGCGCTGGTCATCGCCCTCGCGCTGCTTCATCAACACCTCCAAGACTTCAGTCCGCGTGACGCGTTCGCCGTCGTGGTGGCCTTCGCTGTCGTAGGCGGAGCGTGACGGCGCCGGGTAGAAGAAGAGGTCGTCGTGCTTGCGGTCGGCGGAAGGTTTGCCGGGTTGATCGACTGTACGAGAGACGCCGCGTAATGCCTCCAGGTCATTGATGAAGTACGCCGCTTCCTCTTTGTCGGTCAGGACGAAGACGTGCACGCCCGGGGTGCGATCGATGACCGATGCGGCGATCAGCGCTTGTGCCGAACCGATCGTGCCCGTGATCTGCACCCGTGCGGAATCGGGTTGCAGGCCTTTGGCGATGCGCGCGACGCGTGGGTCGTTGCGGTAGAGGGTGAGGAGGTCGGGGAGGGAGGTCATTGAAGCCAAGGCGGTCAGATGATGCGTTCAGATTGAACTCGTTTGCGGAGTTCGGGATGGGACTTCAGAAGAAGTCGAAGAGTTCTCGGTGTTCCAGCCAACATTCCTACAGGAGCCAGATCTGGTTTGGAAAGCACGTGTACTACTCGGTTCGCCGTGTTCACTTCATAAACGATCTCGATGAGCTGGGTTATGCCCGTCCTATGACGACGCAGCGGGGTAATGCTGTTGATGGCCGATAGAGGGATATGCTCCGTGCCTATCTGGAGTGCTTCGCCATCGATCAGTTCGACTGGTTCCCAATGTTTGACCGGTGCACAATCAACTACCCAGACCAACAGTACGACCACACCGAGGATGAGCGCCGCTTCCCAAGTTCCAGTGAGTCCATTCTTAATGACGATGAACAGCAAGGCTAATAATGGAATGGGCAGGGCTATCAGCAGGAATCGTTCCCTGTATGTTCCGCTGAGCCGCCTAGGCTTGATGGTGTTCATGGACGCCAAAATGCCCGAAACCCGGTGCCGGGGAAATCGGGCATCGGGTTCAGGTGTGGAGCAAAGGTAGCTGAGGTCAATATGGACAGATGGGATGTGTGGCCTTCCAAGGATGTAGGATAGAAGGAAGAAGGTTCTGATCGAGGAAGAGTCGAAAGTTCGGAAGCCGAACTATATTTGCACCCACAGTCAACCAACCAACTGATCATCCCCCCAGACCAATGAAGCCACTCTTGATCATTTCCTTCCTGGCGGCCACCAACGCCGTTACCGCCTGCGACAAGTGCGCCAACTACGATAACACCGATTTCAAGATCACGAAGGTGAGCGTGAGCCACGATGCCCGCATTGCGGCAACGATCTGGGAGATCACAGTAGAAGGTAATGCCGGTAGGACCGTTCCTGCGAAGGCCGGCCAACTGAACGGTGCGCCCGTATTGGGCTATGTATTCCCTACTTCACTGGCGGCGACGGATGTCGGATTTGGCGCTACTGACGGCATTGTCGCTCTGGCACTGACCTCGCATCCTGACTTCGATGACTCGCCGCTATGGGACGAGAATGGCGACGGGAACTACGCCAACGACGGTATTGTTTGGCACCCGCATTGGGTGGTACTGAACAAGGATGAGCGGGTCGGCGGTGGCTTGGCCGTGAAGCAGTACGCTGAAGACGACAAGTCCGTGATCCTCCCGCCCACGGCTCCGAATATGCCCATGTATATGGACTCGCCTGGCTACCAGGTGATAACTGAAGGCAATACCATCCGGGTGATCGTGCCGGACTACCGCATCAACAACCGTCGTGATTTCAAGTTCGACGGAGTGGCCTGCTACATGGAAGTGAACACGGGTGAGCCGGGTACCGGACATGGCGATGATGCCAAGCCAATGCTCGGCGTGTACAAAGTGTATTCCGTGGCCAGCAAGGACCTCAGTTTGCCCTACACCGTGAAGTGACCTCGACGTCCAACAAGAAACCGATCAACCAACAAAACCAAATATCATGAACAAAGCAGTTTTCTACCATGCCGGTTGCCCCGTTTGCGTGAATGCCGAAAGCCGGATCACCGAACTGGTGGACCGTGGCCGGTACAATGTGGAGATCGTCCACCTCGGTGAACAGCGTGGCCGTATCGCCGAGGCGGAATCGGCCGGAGTGAAAAGCGTGCCCGCGCTGGTACTCGGCAGCGATGTGCTGCACATCAACTTCGGCGCAAGCATGGCCGATGTGAAGGGTTGAACGACCTACTTTCGTGGAGCGGGACCCGGACCATCCGGGTCCCGCTTTCCCCTGTAAAGATCACATTTCAGCATGTCTGGAGCCACCGATGAACACCTGGCCAAGGTGCTGGAGCGCCTCGGCGAAGTGGCCCGCGCTTTGCGCTGGAAGCAGGCCACCGATGCGGGGATCAGCGCGTTGCAATTGCGTATTCTGGGAGTGATCGCTGAGCATCCCGAACGGCAGATGGGCGTGGCCCTTCTCGCGGAGGAACTCCAAGTAGGCAAGCCCACAGTCAGCGAGAGTGTGAAGGGGCTTGTGGACCAAGGATTTTTGGATCGTAAGGCCGGGGGAACCGACGGTCGAAGCCACACACTGCGGTTGCGTGCTGCGGGACGGAAGCACGCGCATGGTGTACCGCCGCTGAGCGAGGCCATGGCTGCGCTGCCTGGGCCGCGCAAGGATATGTTGCTGCTGGCCGCGATGCAATTGCTCGAAGCATTGGTCCAAAGTGGTCACGTGCAGGTGCAGCGCATGTGCTGGACCTGCAAACATTATCGCGGCGACCGTGATACGTTGCATCATTGCGCGCTGTTGAAGAAGGACCTGGTCGTGCAAGAGTTGCGCACAGATTGTTCAGAGCACGAACAGGCAGCTTGAGTGATCTGAGTTCAGATCATGGGTGTTTGTTATTGGACGCCAAAATGCCCGAAACCCGACACCGGCAATTCCGGGCATCGGGTTCGGGAACGGGGGCAAAGCTACAGGGTGCAGCGTGCGCTTACTTCTTCTTCGCAGGCTTCTTGCCCGCGGTGGAAGACGACTTTTTCGGGGCGGTGCTTACCGAGCGTTGGTTCTTCTGCTCGCCTTGTGTCAAAGCCAGGTAGTTCTCGCTGGTCGCCACCTTACGGCCGCTCTTCGTTTCGAGGTCCTTACGCGCCTTGCCGGCCACTTCGCCACCGGCACGGGCTGCTTTCTTGTTCTGCGGAAAGCCCTGCGCATCGCGGTTGCGAGCGATCTCCGTGGTGGCTGCCTCACCGAGCATGGAGAAGATGAGCTCCAGGTCGGTCATGTGGTCGCGCAGGTTCTCGCGCTTGAGTTGTTTGAAGCGGGCGTATTCGCTCGGGGTTAAACCGAAGGTGGCCTCGCTGATCTCGGCGGTAAGGATGGCGTACTCGCGTTGCTCCTTCACGCCTCGCTTCTTCCATTCGTCCGTAAGCTCATCGCGGATGGCGATGGAGCGCATGCGCTTCTCGATCCAGTCGTCGCTGTAGCCTTTCGCTTTGTACAAGGCCCTGGTGCGCTTGGTAGCCAACTGGGGATCTTCGATCTCCTGCACCCGCTCGTAACCCACCTTTGCCAGCCATCGCTTGAAAGGTTCAGCCTTGGGGCTCGGGATGGATTGGATGATCCGGAAGATGCCTTCGGTGTTCGCGCAGTTCAACTTTTGTGCGCCACCACTGGTCTGGATGAAAAGGGGGGTGGCAATTTGCCCCCACCCTTTCGACAGGGCATCGTCACGACGTCGCATGTCTTTAAGATACCCTGCCGGATCTTGTGAGTCCGTCAGCGCCGCCACTACATCGGCGATCACGAACCACCATTCGGTGTTGTGCAGCGTGCGCCGCACTTCCTTGCGTTGGAAGACGGCGATGCGCGTGCTGGTCTCTTCGTTCGATGCACTCATGGTGACGGGGAAACTGTCAGTGTGTGATGAACAATATAGCCAACGCTGAAAAGCCCAAGACCACACACCGGCAATTCCGGTCATCGGGATCGTGAACGGGGCAAGGCTTAGGGTGGTCTACCTGTTCTCCTCGCGAGCGTGACCAGCCCTTCACAGCCCCCGCTCTTCCAGCATCCGCTTGAACCGCTGTGCCACTTCGAAGCCTTCCTTCCGGTAAGGCGCAAGCATACTAGCATCCGCTTTGAAGCTCACCTTCCTTTCCCAGATGCCGAAGAGCAGGAGCGGGCAATAGCCGGTGTACTGCACTTTGCCGCTCATTGTCGTAACCTCGAAGACGATCAGCGACCCACCGGCTGCTTCTTTGTAGAAGGTGAAATGGTCTGGGAGTTCGCGGAGTTTGAACACCAGCGTGTGGCCCATGTTGATCGTGGTGATGCGTTCGATGGGACCTGAGAAGTGTACCTGTGTGAAGCCTTGTCCTTGGAACCAAACTTCCACAGGACCGTGTAGCGCGGGTCGCTCGCTCATGATCACAGTTCGTGTGCTTGTGTCCTGAACAGGGATTGAGCTACTTCGTGTCGATCGCAAGCGCCAGCTCATTCAACTTCAGCACCGAGTTCCAGTTGCGTGCGGTGTTCACCACGCCAAGCCCCTTGTCGAATTTGGCGGCCAACTTGGAGGTCCCGAAGCCGGACGGTGTATGGACGTAGGCAACGTCGTATCCTCCGAATAGTTCAGAAGGGCCGCCTTTTACCACCTTCAATTGCTCGCCTTCCACGGCGACCGCAAGCAGTGCTTTCATGGCTGCTGGTGTCGGCGTACCCTCCAACAGTGCGGCATGCAACAGTGACGGTGTAGCGGCTGCTTTCAGGAACGGATTGCTGTCCATCACAGCTTTCCATTCCGCAGCGGTGGGAGCGAAGATCGCCTTGTCGAACGCGAACTTCTTCTTGCAGAGGGCGGCCACCTTGGCAATGGTCTCTTCCCGCGACAGCGCACTCTGCACCAAGGCATTCCCACTGCTGATGTAAGTGGTGGCGTTCTTGAAGCCCGCATTGGTCAAGGCTTCCTTCAATGGGCCAACGGGCAGTTTGGTAGCGCCGCCGACGCCGCGGAAAAGGAGGATGTACGTGGTGAGGCCTGGCATGATCACTCCTTCATGAAACGTGCGCTCTGCACTCTGTTCCCCGTACGGATCCGTATCACGTACATGCCCGGTTTCAGCGCACGGACATCGAGGTTGTACGAGGTGTCGCTCGTGCGGTCGATCATCACGGAACGACCTTGTGTGTCGTATACCGAGATATCTGCTACTGTGCCTTGGCTGCGCGCGATGCGCAGGACTTCCTTTGCCGGGTTCGGTGCAATGCGCAGGTCTTCGATCGTGTTGGTTCCGACCTCTGTGCCGATCACCTGCACGGTGGCCGATGGCGCCGAAATGCAACCGGGCCCTTCGGTAACGACCACGTTGTAGTTGCCCGCTTCGGTGGCCTCCACGCACAGGTCGTTGCCATCCGGAATGGGCTCACCGTTCAGGAACCACTGCACCGTGCCGAAGGTGTAAGTGCAGAGGTAGGAGCCGACCTGCTGGATCGCTGGCACGAACGCGGTCTCCGTGCAGCCGATCTGCGCCCGGAAGATGTCGCCGCCGTTCGCGACACCGATCAATGTGCCATCCACAAAGGCCGCATCGCTGAAGGACGCATTCGGAACTTCGGAGATGTAGTTGTTCTCCCAGGTTATTCCACCATCCACGCTTCGCACGGTCTGCCCGGATGACGCGACCGCATAGCCCGTGTCGGCATCTGTGAAAATAATGGCCACTGTGGATTGTGGGGTACCGCTCATGAGGGTCCATGTTTGCCCGCCATCCGTGGTTCTATGAAGTCCTGTCCACCCGCGCTGTTCATCCAGGAAGAAGAGCGAGACCTGTCCTGCACTCACTAGTGGCCCAAGATCGGTCCATGTGATGCCGGCATCCGTTGTTTTGTAAACACTGGTTCCTTCGCCGACGGCGTATCCGGTGGTTTCGGTTGGGAAGTACATGTCATATGGGTTGCCAGCGGGTGTGTATGTCCAGCTGCTGCCACCGTTCGTGGTCCGGTAGAACCCGCCATTCAAATTGCCACCGGCAACGATGTAGGTGGTGGGCGAGAAGGACTGCGTGCAGCGTATCACCACTTGAGGTCGCGATCCTGAAGGTCCGTTCTGGACCGTTGCGTAGAAATCGCTGGTATGCGTATTCACGCCGAGACCACCGCCCGAGGAACCCGCGCCATCAGGCCTTAGATGTACTCCAAGGCCGATGACATCGGATGCGACCCAGTGCCTTCCGCCATCGATCGTTCGCACGCCTTCCGTGCTGCCGGCGACCACCCCGATCTGGTCATTCGCGAAGCTCATTCTGGTCAAGCTGTTCGGTGTGCCCAGGTGTACGATGTTCCACGTTGCACCCATGTCCAGCGAACGGTATATGTACCCAGAAGCTCCCATCAGGCCCACACCTGCCGGTGTGAAACTCAGTGAATGCCGTTCGCGGTTGTCGGAGATTTGCACCGTCCAAGTGGCTCCTGCATCGGTACTGCGGATGACGCGGCTCAATGCACCACAGTCGATCAACGTGTTGCCTTGCACCTCGAGATCGTTCATGGTATACGTGGTCGGGGAGGTGATCGAAGACCAGGTATCGCCACCATCCACGGTGCGCAGGATCACGCCTACTGCGCCTACGCCGATCCCGTTCAGGGCATCCCAGAAGTGAAGGTCCTTGATGTTCACCAACTCGGGCGTGGGCAATTGCTCCCACGTGCTTCCACCATCGGTACTGCGGAGGATGTACTGCGCGGCCACGGCGAAACCGAGTTGATCATCCACGAAGAAGAAGCGTTCGAGTTGGGCGGTGATGCCGCTGTTCTGCAGGGTCCAGGTCAAGCCCGCATCCTCGGTGCGAAAGATCTTGCCGGTGGAGGTCCCGACGAATCCAAGCGTATCGTTCACGAAATGGATCGCCGTGCAATTGCCGATGGTCACACCGATGATCGTCACAAGGGGCAGGAAACTATCAAAGCCATCGCTGGTGCGATAGATCTTGCCGTTGTTCGCAGCGATCACCCCGCGTTGTGCGTCCCACATCCACAAGGCACGTGGCATGCCACCGGCGCCCAGGTTGTTCGCCTTGCGGTCCCAATGCATACCGCCGTCACGCGTGGAAAAGATGCCGCCGTGTTGGTCATCGATCATGAAGCCTGTTACCGGGTCGATCATCTTCATGTCTCCCATGCGGTCATCGTCCCTGATGGGCGCGACCAACTGCCATTGCTGGGCCTGAACGGGCAGTGCGATCGCACCGAGAAGGATGCCGAGAAGTTTGGATCGAAGGGTCATGGGTGTAAAGTTCACGCTTTCGTGTCGGCTGTTTGAAGGTTGACGGCCTTTCCGAACAGTTCGTTCACCATTTGTATTCCGGAGGTCTCACTTCGGTTCTTGATCGACGTTCAAGGTTCCCATTGGGCTGTGGAACTGGTCACTAGGGAACGGGCAACAAGAGTGAGTTTCAAGGCTGTAGTAAGCGAGTTCGTGTTCTGTACACGGCTCTGCATCCGTGGTTCGATCCTTGGGGTCAACGCGTTTTATTGGCGTGTACCAGCGCTGTGCAGAACGCTCACCGGTGGTGACGTCGTACCTGCCTGCCGTCAGGCAGGCTCTTCGCTGTACTCCGCGTCCAGCTGGTGGCAGCCTAGCGGGTACCATTGCGATCGCGCACGCGGCCGCTGCCTGACCGAACGGGTTACTCCGTTCCATGCGATCGATCGCTTGGGCCTTCACATTCGTGCTGAGCCGCGCGCTTTCCGCTCAGCACAAGGACAGCAGCCAAGTATACGAACGCGTGCCTGCCGTTCCCTGCGCTTCGGCCAAAGCAAATGCCTCGGCGTGGCAGCTGCATGTACAAGAGGCTCCGCACCTTGAAAGGCTCCGGATCGGATGCGGTGCGCGACGCTTTTGCCGAACAACTTCAACAATGGCATACCTACGGCGCAATGCCTGGGTTTTCCGAAGTGGCCATGGCCTTTTCCGGAGTAAGGCCTGTTGCATCTGGCGTCACGGACGACCTGGGCCGCATGATCGACCCAACGGCGTGCAAAGTCTACCGGATCTCCACTTGTGTTGAATACCTAGCGCTACGCGCCTTGTTGAGCCAGCTCTTGGTGGAGTTGCATGCCCTGGAGCCGACAGTTACTGCACCGGCCCAGCGGGTGGTATCGGCGCGGGCACCACGTTGGCCACGGGCTTGGTGCTCTTCAGGTAGGCGAATACGGCGCTCACGTCCTCCTTGCTCATGTTCACGTAGTTCTGCCACGGCATCGGCGGCAAGAGCGGGCGTGAACCTTCCGATCCTTTGTAGAGTCCCTTCTTCAGTGCGCGTTCGAACTGCTCTTCGGTCCAGTTGCCGATGCCGCTTTCGTCGCTGGTGATGTTCGCTGCGAAGGTCGTGCCCCAGGGACCCACAGCTGCCGTGAGGTCCATGTTCAGCAAGGCCCAGCCCTCATGAGAGACCGGCTGCGGTGGTAGCGGGCGATCAGCAGGATAACCGCTCAGGATACGCTCCGGATCCAAATAAGGGCCGTTCGGTCCCATCTGTTTCGGTGAATGGCAATCGTGGCACCCCATGATCTCCACCAAATACTTGCCCCGTTCCACCAAAGCAGCCTCACCTGGTCCGGTCAGGACAGCAGTATCAGCCTCCGTGGCCACTGGGCCATGATCGGAACAGGAACTGGATGCGATAACGATGCCGGCCACGAGCAGGGCCGATGCGACGAGGAATTCCGGTCGACGGTTCATGGGAGAGTGGAGTATGACACGAAGAAAAGGGATCCCGTGGAACCTTGGATCCAGGTGCGTGCCAAGTGCATGACCTGCACCAACGTGTCATCGGCCTCAGCCTTTCATCGCCTCCTCGACCATCGCTCTGCTGCCGATGTACAATGGGCAGCGCTGGTGGAGCTCGGTGGGCTTCAGGTCCAGGATGCGTGCAGCGCCGTCGGTGGCCATCCCTCCGGCTTGTTCCACGATGTAGGCGAGCGGGTTCGCTTCGTACAAGAGGCGTAGCTTGCCCTTGGGTGCTTTGGTGGTCCCTGGGTACAAGTAGATACCGCCCTTCAGCAAGTTGCGGTGGAAGTCGGCCACCAAGCTACCGATGTAGCGCGCGCTCATCTTCTGCCTCTTGCACGTATCGATATAGGTGCGCACACCATCACTGAACTCGAACCAGTTGCCCTCGTTGATGGAGTAGATCTTCCCGTTGGCCGGGGTGGTCATGTTGGGATGGCTCAGGCAGAAGGTGCCGATGCTGGGGTCCAGCGTGAATCCGTTGACACCGTGACCCGTGGTGTACACGAGCATGGTGCTGCTGCCATAGATGATGTAGCCAGCAGCCACCTGTGCGCTGCCCGGTTGCATGAAGTCCTCCATCGTGGCCTTGGCCCCCTCGCTCACCCGCCGGTAGATGCTGAAGATGGTGCCGATGCTCACGTTCACGTCGATGTTGCTGCTGCCATCGAGGGGGTCCATGGTCACCACGTACTTGCCCCCGTTGTCGAAGTGTACGATGTCGTCGTTCTCCTCACTGGCCACCGCACACACCATGCCTTGACTTTTCAGCAGGCGGATGAACAGGTCGTTGGCGTAAACGTCGAGCTTCTGCTGCTGTTCGCCCTGCACGTTCTCGGTCCCTTGCGCGCCCAGGATATCCTCGGCCAGTCCGGCCTTGTTCACCTCGCGGTTCACCATTTTGCCGGCCAGTCGGAAACTCGTGAGCAATTGGCTGAGTTCACCCGTGGCATAGGTGAACTCATGTTGACGTTCGGTGATGAACTCGGCGAGGGTCTTGATGGAGGCCATGGCGATCGATGGACCAGACGATCGGAAGGCCGGACAATGACCCGCCGTCGACTGTTGTGCTGCAAAGATGCGAAGACCATGTATCGGCGACCGGTCGGCCCATCCTTTCTTTGCAGGCATGGACGTGAAGATCCGACGGGCCGAGGCCCATGATGTGCCGCGCATGTTGGAACTGGTGCGGGAACTGGCCTTGTTCGAACGGGCTCCGGAAGAGGTGACCGTGAACCTGGAGCATATGCGTGATGCCGGCTTCGGACCGGCTCCCGTTTGGGTAGGGTGGGTGGCGGAGTTGGAGGGGGCCATCGTAGGCATGGCCGTGTGCTACGAACGCTATTCCACGTGGAAGGGACGTCGGCTGTATTTGGAGGATATCGTGGTCACCGAGGCCGCTCGGGGCCACCGTGTCGGGGATAAGCTCTTTCGCCAATGCGCCGCCTACGCCGTTGAGCGGGACTACTCGGGAATGCTCTGGCAGGTGTTGGATTGGAACGTGGATGCGCATCGGTTCTATGATCGCTACGGGGCCAACTATTCCAAGGAGTGGTGGAACGGGTCGTTGGAACTGGAGCAGCTGAAGGGGCTCGTAGGCTCATGAACCACGGTCGGCTCCCTGTCGCCCCGAACTATCTTCGGAACATGGCGCGATCGCTGTCCCTGCTGGTCCTGTTCACGATGACCTTGGTCTCCATGGCCCAGGATGCATCCTTGGACCGTGCAGCGTTGCCCATGGGGTCGCGCACCATCCAGGCCAGGATGCTGAAGGAGAAGGTCCCCATGGAGGCGGCGTGGGCGGACACCCTGCTTTCTCGGGCTGAAGGTGCGCGACCGATGGATGCGGTCCGGATGCTGGAACACGCCGTGGTCATTCTTGATTCATTGCAGGAGCGCGCGTTGGAACGGGATGCGCTCTTCGCGCTGTCCAAGGCGCAGGAGCGCGTAGGCAGGTCCAAGGATGCGTTGATCAGCCTGCACGCTGCGCACTTCCTGAAGGACTCCCTGGCCGCCATGGATAGGGCCGATTCCGCAGCCACTGTGGAAAAGCGCATCGCGGCAATGCAAGCGACGTGGGAGCGAACGTTGGCGCAACAGGCCGAGAACCTCAGGTCCGAACAGGAGCAGCACCAAGCGAACCTTCGAAGATCGGAACGTTGGCTCATAGCGGCGGTGATCCTCATCGCAGTGCTTGTGGTCGTCCTGATAGGGTCGTGGCTCCGTTCGGCGGCCCAGCGCCACGCTCGTGGTCAGGCTGTGTCTCAGGACAAGGCCACCATCGTACCGGAGCTACCCAAGCCCAATGTGCTTCGGCCGGCTCCGGTGATAAAGGATGAAGTGCCTGCACCTCCGGTCCTTGCTGCTGAGGTGGATCCTGAAGCAGCGATGCTACTGGCGCTCTTCCACAAGCACATGCCGGAACGTTTGCGCACCTTGCAGGAAGCCCGGAGCAGGGGTGATTACGAGAAGGTGGTACGTGTTCTTGCCTCGATGCGGCCACAGCTCGCGAGCCATGATGCCCCTCGGTTCGCCGCACGCTGCGCGGGGTTGATCGCCGCACGGGAGACCGTGTTGGAAGCGGTGCATGCACCGGATCTCGATCGCCTGATCGCCGATGTGGAGCTGGCTTTGCGCGCGGGCGGCCAGGCGGGTTGAACACGTGGTGTCAGGAAGTCCTTCGAGCGGATCAACGCACTTCCGCATCTTCGTGGCTCCAACTCGATCATAGGCATGAAGGTCTTCAAGTTCGGTGGTGCCAGTGTGAAGGACGCGGCCGGTGTACGAAATGTAGCGAGGGTGCTCGGTCATTTCCGGACGGATGATCTGTTGATCGTCGTGAGTGCCATGGGCAAGACCACCAATGCGCTGGAGGATGTGGTATGGGCGTATAGCGAAGGAAGGGATACCCGCGGGTTGGTGGACGTCCTTCGGGAACAGCATCACACCATCCTGGGTGAGGTGGCACCTTCCGACGACCAAGCGCGCTTCCAGTTGGACAATATGTTCAGGGCGTTGCAGCAGGTCCTGGCCCAACGTTCTTCAGGTCTGGTGGATGAGGACTATGACCATATCGTGGCCTTCGGTGAGTTATGGTCCACCATCATCGTATCGGCATTCCTGAATACTTCGGGCTTCGCGAACAAGTGGTTGGATGCCCGCCGGATCATCCGCACCGACAGTCGTTTCCGTGATGCACGCGTACAGTGGGAGGCCCTGTCCGACACCTGTGCCGCGCATCTGCCCACCTTCGATCCGGGGCCGAAACGCATGGTCACACAGGGTTTCATTGGCGCAACGGACAAAGGAGTGACGACCACTCTGGGGCGCGAGGGATCGGACTTCAGCGCGGCCATTTTCGCTTACGCATTGGAATGCGAGAGTGTGACCATCTGGAAGGATGTGCCGGGTATGTTCAGTGCGGACCCCAAGCGTTTTCCGGACACCACATTGCTTCGACACATCAGTTACCGCGAAGCCATCGAGCTGAGCTATTTCGGGGCGAGTGTCATCCATCCGCGCACGCTCCAGCCGCTTCAGCGCAAGAGCATCCCACTCTACGTGCGCTCGTTCATCGATATCGATGCGCCAGGCACCACGGTGGACCACAACAGTGACAACGACTCGTTGATCCCTTCATTCATCGTGAAGCCCGCGCAGCTGCTCATCAGTATCACCCCGAGGGACCTCAGTTTCGTAGTGGAGGAGAACCTGAGCGGTATCTTCTGGATGTTCGCTCAGCGCAACGTACGTATCGACCTGATGCAGAACAGTGCACTGGCCTTCAGCGTGGTCGTGGATGACAGCCCGCGTAGCCGAGGGTTGATCGAGGATCTCCGTAAGGGATACGAGGTGCGCTACAACGATGGCTGCGAGTTGGTCACTGTCCGGCACTACGATGAGGCGACCCTCACGCGGCTCACCGAAGGCAAGGAGGTGCTCATCGAACAACGCTCCCGCAGTACCGCTCGCTTCGTCCTTAAATAATGATCACCGCGCTTCCAACGCTGTTATCACGCGGTCCGGATAGTCACTGATGATGCCGTCCACACCAAGCTGGATCATCCGCTGGATGTCCTGTACCTCGTTCACTGTCCATACCACCAGTTCGATGTCCTTGGCACGTAGCTCTGATAGCAGTTCCGGAGTGGCCAGTTCGAACGAGGGACTGTATGCCTGAGGGGTGAATGACAAGCGGCCCAGGTTGGTGGCAAGGTCATCGGCGTTCTCCACGAGCAATGCGACGCGCAGATCGGGTCGTTCGCTATGTACCGCCTCGAGGATCGCAGGGTCGAAGGATTGCAATTGGCACCGTTCGGAGATGCCCAGTGAGTCGATGGTGGCGATGACCGCGGCAACGAATGCGGCTGGGCGGGGCTGATGGGTGTCGTACAGGGACGGGTCGCTTTTGATCTCGATGTTGTATCCAGGACTGACGTTACCACTGAGCAGGGCGTGCTCATCCGTTGCCTCCACCACCTGCATCAAGGTGGGCTTCACGGATCGGCGTTGATCCTGTTCGGGGAAGCCCGGATGTGGAAGGCTACCACAGTCATAGCGCTGGATCTCGGCCACGGTCATGCGGTAGAGGTTCAGGTCAATGGCTCGTTCGGCATCGATTGTCCTACCGTCAGGTAGTTGGCAGATGGTGGGGTGCATCCACGGTTCATGGCTTACCACCACCTGGCCGTCGGCGCTGAGCACCACGTCCAGTTCCAATTGATCACAGCCCAGCTCCACGGCCTTCTTGAAGCCGTCGATGGTGTTCTCTGGTAGGATCCCACGGCAGCCACGGTGGCCGTGCACCTCAGGTTGGTCGTTGCGTTGGGGAGGCATGCAGGCGATGAGCAATGCGGCGGTCAGTGTGAGGAGGAGCGGAGTGCGGTAGGTCATGGAAAGGCGGCGAGGATCTTGTCGGCGAGGACGGCGGCCATCTTCAACTTGCCCTCGTGGGTGACCCCGGCGATGTGGGGAGTGAGTAGCACGCGGTCATGGGCATACAGGCGTCGTTGGGTGGTGGGGTCGATGGCCGGGTCCAGCCCGTCCAGGTCGGCACGTTCGTACTCCAGCACATCCAGCGCTGCACCGATGATGGTGCCCCGGTCCAACGCATCCAGTAGCGCCTTGGTATCGGTGATCGGTCCACGTGAGGTATTGAGGAACCATGCACGTTGGCCCAATTTGTTGAAGAACTCCGCATCGGCGTAGTGGCGGGTGTCCTCGCTGAGTGGCAAGTGAAGACTGATGATGCGGCTCAAGGCAAGAAGTTGGTCCAATGTACTCTCCTCCACACGGTCCGTTCCGAAGTCCGAGCGGTACTTGTCATGTGCCAGGATACGCACGCCGAATCCGCTGAGCTTCTCGGCGAAGGCACTACCCATATGGCCATAACCGATGATGCCCACGGTCATTCCACACAGGTCGGTGCCACGATTCTCCTCGCGCAGCCAGAGACCCTCGTGTACTTGCCTGTTGGCGCGAGGCAGGTGTTTGAGCAAGGCCAAGGTCTGTGCCACGCACAACTCGCCAACACCATCCCGATTACCCTCCGGGGAGTTCAGAACAACGATATCCTTCGTCCTGCAATAGGTGCGGTCCACGTTCTCCAGCCCGCTCCCGACCCTTGCCACGAACTGCAACGACCGAGCATGTCGCATGAGGTCGGCGGACAATCGCCGACTGCGCACCACGATGCCTTCTACCGGCCCGAGTTCCTTGGCCAGTTCCGCATCTGCCAGATGATGACCTGCGATGACCTCATGACCTGCTGCGGACAGCCGCTCGGCCAGCAAGGGATGCACGCTATCCACGAGGATGATCCGCATGCTCAGGGGAACAGGTCGTACATGAGATGGCCCACTGTGAAATACGTGAGCAGGCCGAAGATGTCGTTCAGGGTGGTGACGAAGGGGCCGGTGGCCAATGCCGGGTCCACTTTCAGACGGTCCATGGCCAGCGGGATCACGGTTCCGAACATGGCAGCCGTGAGGATCACACTGAACAGGGCGATGCTGACCGTGTAGGTAAGGGCCTGTGTTTCATGTAGGGCAAGGTTCACTCCGTAGATCAAGAGTCCACACACCAGCGCGGTGATGACGGCTACGCGGAGCTCCTTCCACAGACGCGATGCGATGTTCACACCATCCAACGTGCCGGCAGCCAAGCCTTGTACGACGATGGCGCTCGATTGTACCCCGACATTACCGGCCGTGGCCGCGATCAAGGGCATGAAGAAGGCCATCTTGGGGTCGATGCGCAATTGGCCCTCGTATTGGGCTATGATCTGCGAACTGAGTATCCCCCCGGCCAGTCCGATCAGCAGCCAGGGAAGTCGAGCGCGCATCTGGACCAATGCGGTATCCGATGCATCCACGTCCTCACTGATACCACTTGCGAGCTGGTAGTCCTCGGTGGCTTCCTCGCTCATCACGTCCATCACATCATCGAATGTGATGCGTCCTTCCAGTCGCCCTTCATTGTCCACCACGGGAAGCACCACCACGTCATATTTCTTCATCAGGTTCACCACCTCCTCCACGTCGGTGTCGACCTTCACGGAAACGACGTCCTCTTCACAGATGTGCTTGATGAGCGTGCGGGTGCTCTCCGCGCTGAATAGCAGTTGTTTCAGTGGAAGGATGCCGAACAATCGGTCATCCTTGTCCACCACATAAACGGTGTAGACATGCTCCACTTCCTGGGCTTGGCGGCGCATCTCCACGATCGCCCGGGCAACGGTCCAATCGGTCCTGACAAGAACGAGCTCCTTGGCCATCAGCGCTCCCGCAGTTCCCTCGGCATACGTGAGCAGTTCCTGGATATCCTCGCGTTGCTCCTGGTCATCGAGCAGGGCGATCACCTCCCGTTGCTTCTCCTGGGAAAGTTCGGAGACCACGTCGGCGGCATCATCACTATCGATGTGCTCCAGGACATCCTCTGCGATCTCACGGCTGGTGAGGGATCCCAGTAGGTTCTCCCGGCTGTCGTCATCCAGTTCCAGCAGCACCTCGGCTGCTTCCTCGGATTCCAGAAGGCGGTATACATATACCGCTTCATCAAGATCGAGCCGGTTGATGATACTGCCGATATCGGCAGGGTGTAATTCGCTCAGGAGCGCCTGCACGGCGCTGTCACGTCCATCGGCTACATCGGTGCGGATGCGGTCCAGTATCGGCTTGGTGAGCTCGAAGGACATGATCGGTCTTCCATGGCACCCTGGTGGGAACGGTCGCGAAGGTACGAAGCACGAGGGGCAGGAGGAGTGGTCGGATCAGGCCATGGCCACTTGGGTGAGCGCGATGAAATCCGCCACGGATAATTGTTCCGCTCGCTTCCCTGCGAATTCAGCAGGCACTTTCCCGGCCAGTTCAGGCAGGGGTTTCAACGCGTTGTGCAAGGTCTTGCGGCGCTGGTTGAAGGCGGTCTTCACCACACGGAAGAACAAGGCTTCATCACAGGGTAGACGTTCCACCGCGTTCCGTTTCATGCGGATGACAGCACTGCGGACCTTGGGTGGTGGGTCGAAGGAGATCGGCTCCACGTTCATCAGATGCTCCACCGTGTACCACGCCTGGGCCAGCACACTGGTGATGCCATAGACCTTGCTCCCTGGCGGCGCTGCGATCCGGTCGGCCACCTCCTTCTGGAACATGCCCACCACCTCGGTGCAGCGATCGCGGTGATCCAGCACTTGGAAGACGATCTGTGTACTGATGTTGTACGGGAAGTTGCCGATGATGGCAAAGGCGTCCGGGAATCGCTTGTGCAGGTCGAGCCGAAGCACATCGCCAAGGATGAGACGTTCACGCAGCGCGGGGAATCGCTCCAGAACATGGGCGGCAGCCTCGCGGTCCACCTCCACGCACCACAGGTCGATGTCGGTGCGATCGATCAGGTGGACGGTGAGCGCACCTGTTCCCGGTCCGATCTCGACCACCGATCGGTAGCCACCATGGTGCGTCAGTGCATCGGCGATGGCCTTGGCGATACCGCGATCGTTCAGGAAGTGTTGCCCGAACTGTTTCTTGGCGCGGACCGGGTTCATCGCGGGTGGATGACCTCCAGCAGGGTGCGGAAGGCGGCGAACTTGCCGTCGAAGTGTTTCATCATCTCCGCCTGAAGCCGAGGAGCATGTTCGGCGCGGTAGCGCTCATAATGGTCCATGTCCGCCGCGGAGTATTGGATGGCGTAGGTGATCCCGCCCTCGTCATCCGCCAGCACACGCAACATCCGGCTTTCCAGGAAGAGCCCCGTGGCCATCACATCAGGGATGTGGACCTCCTTCATCCATTCGATCCACCGCTCCTGGACATCGGCATCGATGTTGACGGTCACGTTATAGACGATCATGGGTTCGGCTGGGGTTTCAATTCATCCGGCAGGTCGGACCCATCGCCTCGCAACGCACGGAATCGAGCACGGGCTTCCGGTACGAAGATGCTCCCCGTCTGTTCGAACATCAATTTTTCATAGTAGCCTTTGGCCTTTTCCGGATCAGCGATCAGGTCCTCGTAGAGTTTACCAAGGTCCAAAAGGGCATTGTCCACCAGGATATCCAATGGATACAGTTCAATGATGCGCTCCAAGTATGCCGCTGCCTCGGGATAGCGTTTACGCGCCCGGGCGATACGGAACCGTTCATAGAGAACGTCATCGCCCAGGCTGTGCATCGGGAAAGCGATATCCAACGAATCGAACACGAGCAGTGCTTCATCATAACGGTGTTGGATCCGCAGCAACTCCGCGCGGGCGAAGTAACTCAGCGGAACGGAGTTGCTGTCGACCCCCAGGTTATCGGTGATGCGCAGGCTGAGCTCCATGGCATCGTTGGCGATGAGTTTGCTCGTACTCGCCTTCAGTACGTCCAGCTGCGCTTGTGCCCACAGGAAGTCACCGGTGTAGAAGGAGACCTTGGCGTTCCGCAAACGTGCTTCGTGGCCCAACAGATCGTACTTCTGGTCCAGATCCACTTGCGAATAGAGCAAAGAGGCCTCCCAGATGTCGCCGTGGATCAGGTGGACATCGCCAAGATCGAGCTTCATTTGGGCGCGGTACTTGGCGTCCACCATGGGCAGGTCGATGGCCGAATTGAGCAGGTCGATGGCCCCTGGCCCGTCATTCAGGTGGAACGCACGCAAATGCGCGCGATCCCGGATCAGGTCCAAGGTGGTCCGATTGGTGCCAAGTTCCTCCACGGTGGCGGCCATTCGTTGGTCCAGGTCGACCAGCTCGGCCCGAGGGGGCTCGGCCTGATCGGTCAGTTGTTGGTATCGGGCACTGATCGAACCGATACGTGCTTGCAGGTAGAGAGCGTCGTTGCGCCCGAGACCGATCACATATTCGTAGCACTTGAACGCTATCGCATGGTCATCATTGGCCACTGCGATCGCTGCAAGTTCCATCACACGCTGGCCCCCTTCGTCCAGCCGTTTGTCCAAGGCCTTGGTCTGAACCAATGCGGCGTTCATGTCCTTCAGTTGGACATACATCCAGATGAGCAGTTCGGTGAAGATGGTACGTTGCGGATCCCGCTGGATACGTCGCAATAGTTCGGTGCGTAGGGCATCGCTCCGTTGGTCCTGTTGATCCAGGTCCACATAACGCGAGAGCGCGTTCTGTACCGATTGCAAGTAGCCCTCATTGGCCGTAAGTAGGTCCATGTAGGACGTCATCATTTGCGGTATGTCGCCCTTCAGGGCATGAACATTGGCGATCTCGTAATGGTAATTGATCCCTTCGGGGGCCGCCCGTTGTCCGCGTTCGTATGCTTCCAGTGCCAGGTCCGGTTTGTTCGCCTCGATGAAGGCGTTCGCCATGAGCCGTACGTTGTTCGGGTCGGTGGTCATCGCGCGCAGGGCCTTCTCGTACTCCTTGTC
>Ga0209717_1000472_pt1 | contig 49290 bp, 51 predicted proteins | sample AD_UKC048_MetaG_FD_184418 | JGI IMG/M metagenome (GOLD analysis project Ga0209717, IMG submission 184418) | Active sludge microbial communities of municipal wastewater-treating anaerobic digesters from USA - AD_UKC048_MetaG (SPAdes) (version 2) | ecosystem: Engineered > Bioreactor > Anaerobic >...
GCGGCGTCTATTTCTACAAGATGTTCGCCGGCAAGTACAGCAGCACCAAAAAGATGATCCTGATGAAGTAATTCCTCAGGTCGATAAGACTCCCGCCCCGGAACGGTTTCGCCCTCCGGGGCTTTTTGTTAATACAGGGAAAGGCAGGGGTTGATTGAGGTAAGCGGAGATGATTTCCAAAATGGATGGACAGAAGAACGGGGTTTCACGCGGGGAAGGGCATCACAGCTGGACTCCAGCCTAACCGTCGCCAAGTTGCCTTCAGTAAACCCCCCGCCTGATTCCCGCCTGAAATGCGGGGATATGGCGGGAGGCGTGCAAGAGGCGTACCGACAGGGGCATGGGGCGAAGGCAATTGGCAAGTTTGAGGGATCCGCGCGGATATTTTCCTTGACTGATTTGGGCGGTGCAAAGAAAATACCCCCGTCTGTCGCATTGCCGACGGCGATGTTGCAGACACGCGGTGATTTGCCCTTTGCTCCGTTTCCAATGTGCTAAAGTGCGGATAATTATCCATCCGGCTTTAGTGGCCGGTTTTTTTATCCGGACAAATCAAGGGCAGAAACGATAGATAAACATTACAGGAGAATAAAATGACAGCACTACACGCAAACCATTCCTGCGACCAAAATGAGTATGTGTTTACCTCCGAATCGGTTTCGGAAGGCCATCCGGACAAGGTCTGCGACCAGATCTCGGACGCCATCCTGGACGCCTGGCTGAGCTTGGACCCCAATTCCCGGGTGGCCTGTGAAACGCTGGCCACCAAAGACAGGATCGTGGTTTCCGGAGAGGTTTCCTCGCCCACCGGTGTCAAGGTGGAGGTGGAACCTATTATCCGCCAGGTGATCGGCGATATCGGATACACCAGGCCCGAGCTGGGTTTTGACCACCACTGCGCGATCGAAGACCTTCTGCACGCCCAGACCACAGAGCTGGAAACCAACGAAGGCGCTGGCGACCAGGGCCTGATGTTCGGCTATGCCTGCAACCAAACCAAACACCTGATGCCGGTGCCGATCGCCATGGCCCATCTGCTGATGGAGAACCTAGCCAAGGCGCGCAAACAGGGCCTGATCCCCGACATTCTGCCCGATGCCAAATCCCAAGTGAGCATGCGCTATTACGGCCGCAAACCGGTGGCGCTGGATACGGTGGTGATCTCCACCCATCATCTGCCCAAGAACGAAACCGAATTCGCCCGGATGAAGGAACAGATCAACGAGATCGTAATCCGTCCCACCATCGACGAGATGGAAAGCGATTCCTGCGCCACTTTCAGCGCGGATAACTACTCTGTGAAGATCAATCCCCGCGGCATGTGGGAAGCGGGCGGACCGGCAGCGGACACAGGGCTCACGGGACGCAAGATCATCGTGGACACCTACGGCGGGTGGGCTCAGCACGGCGGTGGGGCTTTTTCCGGCAAAGACGCCACCAAGGTGGACCGCAGCGCGGCCTACATGGCCCGGCACATCGCCAAAAGCGTGGTTCATTCCGGCCTGGCCGATGAATGCCTGCTGCAGTTCAGCTTCGTGATCGGCGAATCCGAGCCGGTCTCACTGATGGTGGACACCTTTGGCAGCGGCAGCATGAAAGACGGTGAACTGGAAAAACTCATCCGCGCCAGTTTTCCCTTGACAGTAAAGGGAATCATCGAATACCTAGACTTACGCAGGCCGATCTATCTGCCCACGGCCTCCTACGGTCATTTTGGCCGGCTTGACGCGAGCTTCAGCTGGGAAGGAACGAAAGCTCTCAAGTAGCCTGTCCGGCAAGCTTTGAGAACTCGCTCTGGGTTTTTGGGACGGCTATTCCCGTTCCAAGAACAGCTTGGCTGTAACGCACAAAAAATATAAATGGAGACCGGATGAGTTTCAACAAACTGGCAAAACCACATAAACCCCTGCTGCGCTGGGAAAAGATACAACTGCTGATCTTCGATTGTGACGGCGTGCTCACCGATGGACGCATCATTTACGACAGCGCCGGCAACGAAAGCAAGAACTTCGACGCCCATGACGGCATGGGTTTCATGCTGCTGCGGCAGACAGACGTCAAAACGGCTGTGATCACCGGCCGGAATTCCCCTGTGCTCCAGCGCCGCTGCGACGACCTGAAGATCGACTACGTGTTCCAGGGCATCCAGAATAAACTGGCCAAGGCCGGCGAACTGCTGCAGGAACTGGGTTTGGGCTTCGATAGTGTGCTGTTCATGGGCGACGACTGGAACGATCTGCCGATCATGTTCAAAGCCGCGGTCTCGGTCTGTCCGGCGGACGCCATGGAGGGGGTGAAAGCGCTGAGCGACCTGGTAACCAAACATCCCGGCGGCCGCGGGGCCGTGCGGGAGTGCATCGAACTGGTGCTCACCGGCAAGGGGATCCATGAGCAGGCTTTGCTCAAGTATCTTGCTCAGATCAGTTGAATTTCTGATGCTGCTGGCACTGCCGCTGTTCTTTGGCTGCGGGGAAAGCGACCTGGTGCTGCGCACGGAATCACTAAAGCGCGGCCTGCCGGATGAAACCAGCACCAACGTGACCATCACGGAGTTTGACAAGGAAGGCGTGGCCTATATCCTGAAAGCCGCCAGGATCGACCGCTATTACGAACGCCGTATCCTGAACGCTTATCATGTGGATATTACCGCTTATGACAGGGTGAAGGGCGGATCGTCATCCCTGCAGGCCGACAGTACCATCGTGGATGACGCCCGCAACGTTGTCTATGCGCACGGCAACGTTAAACTGAGGGGCAAGGAAGGCAATGTTTCCACCGCCCGCCTGATCTGGGACCGCAACATGGACGAGGTGCTTGCTCCGGGGCAGGTGACCCTGGTGCAGGACGGCAACATTCTGCGCGGCACCAATTTGCGCACCAATCTCAGCATTTATCCCACCGAAATGGACAATATCTCCGCCGAGGGCTTCTTTGAAGAAGATTATCTGGATTGGTAGCCTGCTGCTGGCTTTGCTCCCTCTCTGGGGCCAGGGCCGGGAAAAGATCCGCGTGATCCATTCGGACAAGCTGTATCTGAGCAAGGTGCAGGACGAACAGGTGATGCGGCTGGAGGGCAAGGTGCATTTCTGGTATGGAAAAACGGAGTTCAAAAGCGACCGGGCGCTGATCTTCGATCTGCAGAAGATCGCCCGCTTGGACGGCAATGTGAAGGTGAACAACGATTCCCTGAGCGTGGCCGCGGACAGCCTCACCTATTACCGCATCCCGGATGAACTGAACGCCGGAGGCAAGGTGCTGATCGAGCAAAAGACAAAGGGCAGGGTCACACGCTGGTTCCGTTCCGACAAAGCCATCTACAGCAAGTTTCACGACACCGTGACCGTTTGGAGCAACGTGAGTTCCTTCGACCAGGCGGAAAACGCATCCCTCACCTGCGGATACGCTTTTTGGGACCGCAAGAACCGCTACGCCTACATGATCGAAGAACCCCGCATGGAGGTGGCCGGCAAGGACACCCTCAGTGTGCGGGCGGACAAATTTGAATATTTCGAGGCGGAGCGCAAGCTGATGGCTACCTTCAACGTTCTGGCGCGCAGCCAGGATTACGAGGCCAACAGCGATTTCCTGGTCTATTTGCTCAAGGAGGAAAAGGCCATGTTTCTGGGCGAGCCGCAATTCCGCTCGGCCAGCGCCAGCGCCACCGCCAAAGAGTTTTACCTCTTTTTCCAGGAGCGGGAACTCCAGCGGGCCGAGCTGTTGGAAGGCTGCCGCTTGGATTTCGCGGAAAAGGAGGACGGACCGAAGAAAAACTGGGTGACGGCAAACTATGTCCGCATCGATTTTGAGGATAAACAGATCCGCCGCTTTGAAGCCGAAAAAACGGTGAGTTACCGCTTTGATCAGGAGCAGACAGAGGAGCGCGACTTTTTTGTGAATACCGCCAACGGCGAGTTTATGGAAGCTAAGTTCAACGAGGAAAATGAGCTGGACTTCATGATCATGCGCGAAAGGATCAAAGGCGTCTACAAATTCCACAACGAGTCTTGACAAAGCCCGCTTTCGGGGTATAATAACAGTATATGGAAGCGCACAAAATTCAGGCCAAAAACCTGGTTAAAATATACGGCAGACGCAAAGTGGTCGACGATCTGAGCATGGAAATGAACCAAGGCGAGGTCGTGGGCATTCTGGGACCCAACGGAGCCGGCAAAACCACCACTTTTTACATGATCCTCGGTTTGGCCAAGCCAAACCGGGGCAAGGTGCTACTGGACGAGCGCGACATCACCCACCAGCCGATGTACCGCCGGGCCAGGCTGGGTCTGGGGTATCTGGCCCAGGCACCTTCCATCTTCGCCAAACTCTCCGTGCGCGACAACATCATGGCCATCCTCCAAACCCTGAAGCTCAGCCGCCAGGAACGCAAAGAGCGCTTGGAAAGCGCGCTCGAGGAACTAAACCTCACTTCCCTGGCCAAACAGAAGGCTTACACCCTCTCCGGCGGCGAGCGCCGCAAGCTGGAGATCACCCGCTCTCTGGTGACCAAGCCCACCTTCATCTTCATGGACGAACCTTTCGCCGGCGTGGATCCCATCGCCGTGGCGGACATTCAGGACATCATCAACAAACTGCGGGAAAAGAACATCGGCGTCATGCTCACCGACCACAACGTAATTGAAACTTTGAAAATCGTCAACCGGGCTTATATTATCTTCGAAGGAAAGATCATAGTGTCAGGTTCTTCACTGGAGCTGATAAATGATGAGCAAGCCAAGAAACTATACCTGGGAGAACGCTTCCTGTCCAATCCGTTCGAGCCGCAATCATGAGCATCCTTAGCCAGAACATATCCCTCAAGCAAAGGCAGGAACTGGCACTCAAGCCCAAGATGCTGCAATCCTTGAAGATGCTGTCCCTGCCCATCCTGGAGCTGGAGGACTACATCAAGCAGGAACTGGAGCAGAATCCCCTGCTGGAACTCAGGGAGGAAAAGGACGAGGATGAGCAGGACAATCTGGAAACTCCACCGCAGGAGAGCAAGGAATCCCTGGACGATCCCCGTAGCAGCGAGGAAGTTGGCCAAACCCTGAACGAGGCCCGGGAACTCACGGAGATCCTTGATCAGTGGAACGACTATCATCTTAGCTACGAAGGCTGGCACAGCGAGGCCGAGGCCGATCAGGGCGAATCTCTCATCCGCTATGAAGAAGACGCCCGGGAGAAATTTCTACAGCAACTCTATCCGCTGTCCCTGCCGGAAAACGAAGTCGAATTCGCTTCCGAGCTGATCGACAGCTGCGACAGCTACGGGTTTTTGCCGCCCCATTTCGATCTGGCCAAAGTGGCCCGGGCTTTCGGGATCAGCCCCAATCGCGCGGAACAGGTGCACCAGATCATCCTCCAGCTCAGTCCCAAAGGCATTACCGCGCGCAACATCGGCGAATGCCTGCTGGCCCAGCTCACGGAAGAGCAGCGCGACAACCGCATCCTGGTTGGACTCTGCACCGACCAGTTTGAAAACCTCATCCACCGCCGCTATCAAAAGATCGCCTCCCACTTCGGGGTGGGGGATGACCACATCCTGGCCATGAAAGAGATCGTGGCCAAGCTAGATCCCAAGCCCGGCCTGCGCATCCTGGCCCCCAACGCCGCCTACGTTTACCCGGACATCACCATCAAGCAGATCGACGGTAAATTCGAAGTGATCATCAATGACCACATCACCCCCAACATCATCATCAGCCCCCGCTACCGCCAGATGATCAACCGCGGCCATTTCGACCGCGACACCCTCAAATTCGTGCGCGACCGCATCAACAGCGCCAAATTCCTCATTAAAAGCATCTACATGCGCACCCGCACCCTCCAGCGCGTGGCCCAGTCAATCATCAAATTCCAGCCAGATTTCTTCCAGCTGGGCACCGGACTCATCCATCCCCTCACCTATGCCGTGATCGCCCGCGACCTTTCTGTTAGTGAATCCACCATCTCCCGTGTGGTGAAGCATAAATTTGCCGAAACCCCCTCCGGCATCTACGCCCTGAAGGATTTCTTCAGCAGCACCGCCGGCATGGACAACAACTATGAGGGCATCTCACGGCAGCACGTGAAGACCCAGATCAGCCACCTGATCGAGAACGAGAGTAAGAAGCATCCCTTCTCCGACCAGGACATTGTGGAACTGCTGCGCGCCGAGGGACTGAACATTTCGCGCCGGATCGTGGCCAAATACCGTTCTGAGCTGGGGATTCTGAACAGCCGCCTGCGCCGGCAATGAAGGAGGAACATTTGCCCGAACACAAAGTTTTGATCATTGGAGGCGGCCCCGGAGGCTATGAAACCGCGATCCGCCTCAACCAATACGGCATCGACTGCGCGGTGCTTGAAATGGAGCGCCTCGGCGGCGTTTGCCTGAACTGGGGCTGCATTCCCACCAAGGCCCTGGTGAAAAGCTCCGAGCTCTTCACAGAGATAAAGAACGCGGCGGAGTACGGCTTGCCGCCGGTGGACCCCGAACTCGATTACGCCAGGGTTTTTGCCCGCAAGAACGCTGTTGTGGAACAGTTGGTGAGCGGTGTGGAGCACCTGTTTCGCAAACGCGCCATTCCAGTACTCCGGGAAAAGGCGATCAGTGTTTCTGCCCTGGACAAGGGTTATGAGGTGCACACGGAAGCCGGAACGTCCATCAGGGCTGAATATCTGGTGCTCGCCACCGGCTCGGTGCCCAAGGAACTTCCCGGCGTGAAGATCGATGAAGTGAACGTGCTGTCCTCCACCGGCATCCTGGCTTTGGAAACACTGCCCCAAAGTCTGGCCATCGTCGGCGGCGGGGTCATCGGCTGCGAGTTTGCCTCCATCATGAACAGCTTTGGTGTGCAAACCACCATCATCGAATTTCTGCCCCGCATCCTAGCCCTGGAGGACGAGGAAATAGGAAAACGCCTCACTTTGGCCCTCAAAAAATCCGGGATCAAGATCGTCACCGGAGTGGGCGTGGAAAATGTGCTGCAAACCGCAACGGGCAACGAACTCACCCTGTCCGACGGCTCCAAAATGACTGTGGATAAAGTTTTGCTCAGCGTGGGCCGTGTGCCCCGCTGTGATCTGGATTGGCAAAGTGGCGCGCCGAAAACGGAGCGGGGCGCCGTCACCATCGACACTTTCATGCGCAGCAGCCTGCCCGGGGTTTACGCCATCGGCGATCTCACCGCGAAACTGCCTCTGGCTCACACCGCCAGTAAACAGGGAATGACCGTCGCCGCCCACATCCGCGCTCTCAGCGAAGGCCGCGAATGCACCGCCCCCGCTTTGGATTACGCGAACATCCCGCGCTGCACTTTCACCCATCCGGAACTCGCCTCCGTGGGCTACACCGAGACCGAGGCCCGGGAAAAATTCGGTGCTGTCAAGGTGGGAAAATTTCCTTACAGCGCCAACGGCAAAGCCCTGACCATGAGCGGCACTTACGGCCTGGTGAAAACCATCGCCCGCGAGGATGATGACAGCCTGGTGGGCATGCACATCCTGGGTCTGAACGCCGCCGAACTCATCGCCCAGGGGGCTTTGCTGCTCTCGCTGGGCGCGAAGGCCAACGTCGCGGAAAAGGTCACCTTTGCCCATCCCACCCTGTCCGAAACCATCAAGGAATCCCTCGAGGATTTGCACAACCTCGCCATAAACAAAATTTAGAAGGAGGAATCACACATGCAGATCACGATCACAGCCCGTCATTTCGAACTCACGAAGGCGATCAGGGACTACGTGGAATCATCGTGTTTGAAGATCAAAAGATACTTCGACCATATCATCACCGTCCATGTCACCCTGTCTCTGGAGAACAGCCGCAACATCTGCGAGATCTCACTCCAGGCCTCGAAATTCGGCCTGCAGAGCCAGGCGGAGGAGATGGACATGTATCTTTCCATCGACAACGCCCTGGACAAGATGGAAGCTCAGATCAAGAAGCTGAAAGACCGTGTGACCGACCATCAGAAGAGGGCCCTCAAAGACCAGTTCCCAGAGTTTTCCCGCGAAACCGATTTCCTGGTGAGCCCCGGGAACAGGGTCCACAAAACCGTCAAAACCAAACGTGCCGTGGCTGAAAACCTCACCATCGAGGAAGCCATGGAAAAGATAGACAACCAGAAAGATGAATTCCTCATCTTCAAAAACGTGGAAACAGACAGGCTGAACGTCCTGGTGAAACGGGACGAGCAGAATTATAAACTCTTTGAACCGTAAGCAATGGCCCCGGACCGCCGGCAGCGCGATCTGCCGGTGGTCCCATCGGGCTGGGGACCGCCTATGAAATCCATCACCATCCGCGAGTTTTTTGACCACAAGAAGAAGGACCTCGCCCTTTCGCTGATCACCGAGCCCCAAACCCTGAACAAAAAACTCAGCTCGCCCCACATCAACCGCCCTGGACTCGCTTTGGCCGGTTATCTGGATGTCTTTTCCGCTGAGTGCATTCAGGTCTTCGGTGAGGTGGAAGTGCGCTATCTGCAAAGCCTGAAAGAAGATATGATGCTCGAGCGCGCCCGCTCCATCTTCAAGCTGGACATCCCCTGCATCATCGTCACCAAGGGCCTCACTTTCCCTCCCGCGCTGGAATATCTGGCCAACGATCTGCAGATCCCCATCCTTTCCAGCCGCCTTTCCACCATCCAGCTCATCCAGCAGCTCACCCGCCATCTGCAATACACCTTTGCCATGGAAAAAACCGTCCACGCCACTCTGATCGACGTTTTTGGCCTGGGCATCCTGCTTTCCGGCAAAAGCGGCATCGGCAAAAGCGAATGCGCTCTGGACCTCATCCACCGCGGGCACAGCCTCGTGGGCGACGACATGATCACCATCCGCTATCTGGACGAACAGCTGGTGGGAAGGTCCGCCCGCGATTTCGGCCACTTCATGGAGATCCGCGGCGTGGGCTTCATCAATGTGGAGCGCATGTTCGGCATCGAAAGGGTGCGCAAACAGAAGAACATCGACCTCCAGATCGAGCTGATGCCCTGGGCGGACAACATGGATTATGAGCGAGTGGGCCTCACCACCAACTTCGCCGACCACCTCGGCGTGAAGGTTCCCATCATCTATCTGCCCGTGTCTCCGGGTAAAAACGTCTCCGTGATCGTGGAAGTGGCGGCCATGAACATGATCCTCAAAGGTGTGGGTTACGATGCCGCCGAGGATTTCAACCGCCAGGTGCACGACGAGATCCGCAAGCAAACCCTTGTGAAACCAAGCATTTCCAGCCTCCATGCGCCAGACAAGGATTAAGGTCACAAATCCCCTCGGACTGCACGCCCGGCCCTCCACCCTGATCGTGCGCGCGGCCACCAAATACCGCAGCGAGTTTTACATCGAAAAAGACAGCATGCGGGTGAACGGTAAAAGCATCATGGGCGTGATGATGCTGGCCGCGGAATGCGGCTCCATGCTCAATCTGATCGCCGACGGGGTGGACGAGGAATACCTTTTGGAAGAGATCGAAGCGCTCATCAACGGCGGCTTTGGAGAGGCCTGAAAAGATATGCGCGCCATCAACGGGACCGTGATCCAGCCCGGGCTTGCCCTTGGCCGGGTGCGCCTGCTCGCAGCTCAAAACTGGGTCATTTCCCGGCTGCGGATCAAGCGCGGGGAGGTGCAAGCCGAACTGGCCGCGCTGCAAAGCGCGCTCGCTACGGTGGAAACTGAACTGGCGCAGCAGCTTAATGAATTCACTGGCGCCGCGGAGGACCGCGAGATCCTCAGCTCGCATCTGCTCATCCTCCGCGATCCGGAACTGATCCCGGCCATCAAAGAGCAGGTTTCCTCCCGTCTGGCCTCCGCCGCGGCTTCCGTGCAGCGAGAGTTTGAGAATGTGCTGGACCATTTTGCCGGACTTGACGACCCCTTTTTCGCCCAGCGCGCCGCCGATTTCCGCGACGTGCGGGACCGTCTTTTGGGCGAACTCACCGGTTCCCGAGCCGCCAGTCTGGAGGGCTGGGAGCCAGACCAGATAGCGGTTTTGGAGGAGGCCGGCCCTTCCCTGGTCAGCTCGTTCGGCCGGCACGATGTGCCAGCCTACTGCTCTGAACACGGCAGCTACACTTCCCACGCCTCCATCCTCACCCGTTCGCTGAAGATCACCGCCGTGGCGGGTTTGGCCGGTCTTTACGGCTCCGTGAAGGACGGTGATGCCATCATCGTCGACGGCCTCGAAGGCAAGGTGATCATCGCCCCGGATCCGGCCACCCTTCAGCTTTATGAGGATCTGGTGGAAAAACTCCGTCGGCGGGGTGACCAGGCCCAACGTGAAGCCAGCCTGCCCACCCAAACCCTGGATGGCCGCCAGATCAAACTGCGCCTCAACCTGGACCTGCTTCCAGAGCCGGACGCGAGGCCGGACCTGCCTGCCGACGGCATCGGCCTCTACCGCACCGAGTTTCTCTATCTGGGCAAGGACGAACTGCCCTCCGAGGATTTGCAGTTCGAGACCTACCGCCAGGTGGCGCAAATGATCGCGCCGCACAGCGTTACCATCCGCACTTTCGACCTTGGCGGCGACAAGCTTTCCCACCTGATTCCCTCTTCCCATGAGGAAAATCCCTATCTGGGCATCCGCGGCATCCGCTTTTCCCTGGCTCACGAGGATGTTTTCCGCGTCCAGTTGCGTGCCGTGCTTCGTGCCAGCGCTTTTGGCCGGATCAAACTGATGTTTCCGATGGTGAGCGGCCTGAGCGATTTTTTCCGCGCCCGCCGCATCCTGCAGTCCTGCAAGGCCGAATTGAGCGAAGCAGGAGTCGCGTTCGACGCCCAGATCCCTCTCGGGGTGATGATCGAGGTACCCTCTGCCGCCCTCTGCGCTGATGAACTGGCCCAAAACTGCGATTTCCTCAGCATCGGCACCAACGATCTCGTGCAGTACACCCTGGCGGCGGACCGCAACAACGACGCCCTCGCCCCCTGGTATCAAACCCACCATCCCGCCGTGCTGAAACTACTGCGCCTCACCCTGGCCGCCGGCCAAAAACACCAGAAACCTGTCTCCGTCTGCGGCGAAATGGCCTCCCAACCCCAGTATCTGCCGCTGCTCATCGGTCTCGGCTGCACCGATCTCAGCGTGGGCGCTTCAGCTTGGCTGAGCTGCAAAGGCATCATCCGCCGCTGCGACGCCCGTCTGTCCGAACTGGTCCAAAGTGCCGATCTGGACAGCCTCGGCGAGATCGAAAACCTCATCCACGACCTTCTGAAACCCTACTACACACCATAAGGAGAGCGCCATGCTGCGTTTCGAGCATTTCAACCTTTTGCATTCTGAAGCTTTGCCCACCGCCATCCCCGCCGCCAAGGTCAAGGATTATTACTACGCCTGCCTGCAGGCCCACGAAGAGATCCAGGCCGACCGCCACGCCAATGTCCTCGGATTTTACGACCTGCCGGAACATGACCTTCGCCCCATCGAGGATTTCGTGGCCGGGCTTGATCCCCGCTTCGACACTCTGGTGGTGCTGGGCATCGGCGGCTCCGCCCTCGGCAACCGGGCCCTCTATTCCGCGCTGCGCACCGAACTTGAGCTGCCCCGCCGGGTTTTGGTTTACGACAACGTCGATCCCGTTTTCCTCCACGAGATCCTGGCCCAGATCAACCTCGACACCACCCTCTTCAACGTGATCACCAAAAGCGGCACCACCGCCGAAACCATGGCCGGATACATGATCCTGGCCGATCTCATCCGCCGGCGCCATCCCGCGGATTACACCAAACGGCTGATCATCACCACCGACCGCGAGAAGGGATTCCTGCGCCAGGTGATAAAAAACGAGGGTTATCCCTCTTTTGTGGTGCCAGACAACGTGGGCGGGCGCTTCTCTGTGCTCACCGACGTCGGCCTGCTCTCCTCAGCCTTCGCGGGCATCAACATCCGCGAACTCCTCAGCGGCGCCGCTTCCATGCGCTCGCGCTGCGAAAACCTCGATACCTTCAGCAATCCAGCCTACCTGAACGGCCTGCTCCACTTTCTCTACATGCGCGAGGGCAAAAACATCTCCGTGATGATGCCCTACTCCAATTCGCTCTACGACCTTGCCGATTGGTATCGCCAGCTCTGGGCCGAGAGTTTGGGCAAACGCCACGACGTGAAGGGCCGCGAAGTTCTGGTGGGCCAGACCCCGGTGAAAGCGCTGGGCACCACGGACCAACATTCCCAGGTGCAGCTTTACACCGAAGGCCCGAACGACAAGGTCTTCACCTTCCTCAGCGTTGAGAATTTCAACCACGACTACACCATCCCGAACCTCCATCCCGACCGCGCTGAAGTCAGCTACCTCGGCGGCAAAAAACTCTCTGAACTCCTTAACGCTGAACGCCTCGCCACCGAGATCGCCCTCACCCAGGCCCACCGCCCCAACTGCAATATCGTCTTTCCCGCCCTCGACGAATTCCATTTGGGCGAATTCATCATGATGTTCGAGATCCAGACAGTTTTCACCGGCAAACTGCTGCACATCAATCCCCTGGACCAACCCGGAGTGGAAGCCGGCAAGATCGCCACCTACGCCCTCATGGGCAAAACCGGTTTCGACAAGGAACGCGCGGAGATCGAACAGTATCAAAAGAATAGGAAACAGGAAAGCTGAATTTTTGACTTGGCTTTGTCAATTCCAGGCTTTGTCAATTCCTGTGATCTAACCGGTTGTTTTCCGGTTCGCTCCCAATATCAATACGGTATCAATACGGAATCATTACGGATGAAATCCGTATTGATTCCGTATTGATACCGTATTGATATTGGGAGCCGGCCGGGGATTTGTTCTGCAAAAAATATCGAGTGAGACGATAAATCCCGGGCTGGACAGCATCATTTGACTTGACAGCAGAGTGAGTGAAGGCAGAATTTGCCCGGGAGACAGAGATGGTGGAAAACCTGATCAGCAGCGGAAAGGAAAGAGGCAGGGCGGTGGTTTGGGCGGGAGCTTGCCTGTTTTTGCTGTTGCTGGGAGCGTTGGCATCTCCCCAAACCCTTTCCGGATGCGTGATGAGCGCTCTGATCAGCCGGGAGGGCCGCACCTTGGACGATTTCGCCGCGGAAGGCCCCGGAACGCTTTACTGGCATTACGACGATCCCTGGGACTACCTGGCTTTTGTGATGACCAACAGCACCTCCGGCTACAACAATGACGGTTACGGCGTTGTGGCCTATTCCGCCGGGGATCCGCAATTGGCCCCGAGCGCGCGCTGGTACAAGCGGGTGAAGCAAAGCTCGGATTTCAACCGGGTTTACTACAGCGGGCCCTATTTCGGCTGGGACAGCTCCGCGCTAGGAGGTTGGGACGTTCTGGACACGGCGCTGGCGGAATTGCGGGGCGGCCAGATGCAGCCGGCGATCGTGCTTTGCCACGCCAGATCGGCCTCCGGGCACACTTTTGGCAATCATCCCTTCACCTTTGCCGGCGCGGGGAGGACCTTTAGCTTCATGCACAACGGCTGGTGTGGCGGGGCGCGGAACTTCATGATCGCGGGGATCAGGGCTTTGGACCCGGACTGGTTCAAACTCCATCCCAGTGAGTATTTCGGGCTTGGTGACCCGCTGGTGTGGGTGGATTCGGAGCTGCTTTTCCACTATCTGCTGGCCCACATCGCCGCCGCCGGAGGAGAAACGCTAACGGGGCTGAAGAAAGGGCTGGCAGGCTTGCGCCAGCAGTTGGCCCATCCCCAGAGCGGGGTTTATAATTTTGTGCTTAGCGACGGGGACCGGCTTTATCTCTTTCGCAGCACCGCCATCGGTTCCGGCTACAAGCTTTCCTACAAGGAGTTCAAGGGTTTCTTCGCCGCGCGCACCCTCTATCCCGGCGGCGGGGACGTCGAGCTGAAACAAAACGAACTGGTGGTGCTGTCACGGGACCGCCAGCCCTTGCACCATCAGGATTTCCACCTCTATCCGGAAGAGCCGGGGTATGCCTCTGGCGTCCGCGACGGCGGCGAAATGATCCGGCTGGGAGTTTTCCCCAATCCTTTCGCGGCTGGCACCGATCTGCGGATCACGGGACCAGCGGGACAGGAATTTGAGGCGACGGTCTTTGACCTGAGGGGCCGAGAAGTTTGGTCCTTGACCGGCGTGATGCCTGCCGCGGGGGTTCGCGAGATCGCCTGGGACGGCCGGGAAAGCCACGGAACGGCTTTGGCGGCGGGGGTTTACCTGATCAGGGTCCGGGTGGGGGAGAGCTGTGTTTTCCGCAGGGTGGCGCGGGTGGAATGAGCGGGAATTTCTGGACGGGTGGGCGCGGAAAGCCGGCGGGTTTCAGGGTTGGAAAAGATCACCGCTTTTTAGCTTGACAGAGCGTAGCCGGAGAAAATCCTTGCCTTACGCTAGGAATTTATTATTTCGAAGAGCCTCTCCCGCCGCTGGAGGCTTGATATAGAGGAGTTTGAATGTCTTTATTCGATTTTGTCGGCATGAAGGCCAACGACATCGCCATCGATCTGGGCACAGCCAACACCCTGGTTTACAAAAAGAACGCGGGCATCGTTATCGACGAGCCCTCGGTGGTGGCTGTATCCAACGACAGCAAGAAGATCATCGCCATCGGCCATCAGGCCAAGGTGATGCTGGGCAAGAACCCGGATGAAGTGCGGGTGATCAAACCCATGAAAGACGGGGTGATCGCGGATTTCCAGGTGACGGAGCTGATGCTGCGCGACCTGATCCTGCGGGCGCAGAAAAAGCGCCTGCTGGTGCGTCCGAGGGTGATCGTCTGCGTGCCTTCGGGGATCACGGAAGTGGAAAAACGGGCCGTGCGGGACAGCGCTCTGCACGCCGGCGCCCGGGAAGTTTACTTGGTTTCCGAACCCGTGGCCGCGGCCATCGGAGCTGATCTGCCCATCGAAGAGGCCTTTGGCAACATGGTGATGGACATCGGCGGCGGCACCAGCGAAATCGCCGTGATCTCGCTCTCCCATATCGTTGTGCACAATTCCATCCGAGTGGGCGGCGACAAGATGGACAACGACATCATCAGCTATCTGCGCAAGAAAAACAACCTCCACGTGGGCCTGCAGACCGCGGAAAAGATCAAGATGACGATCGGCAGCGCCTATCCGCTGAAAGAGGAACTTACGATGGACGTGCGCGGCCGGGATATCGTTTCCGGCTTCCCCGTGACCATCAAGATCAGCTCCGAAGAAGTGCGGGAAGCTCTTTCCGAGACCGTGGCCACCATGGTGGATGCCATCAAGAGGCTGTTTGAACGCACCGCGCCGGAACTTTCGGCCGACATCGCGGAACGCGGCATCTTCCTCACCGGCGGCGGCGCCATGCTCAAAGGCCTGGACGAAAAGATCTCCAAAACCGTGGACCTGCCCGTCTATGTGGTTCCGGACGCCCTGGAATGCGTGGTGAAAGGCGCCGGCAAGGTTCTGGACGAGCTGGACCGCTACCGCGAAGTGCTGATCAAACGCATCGAAGACTGACCGCGCTGACTGATTTCCAAGATTTACATGCTCTGGCGCTCCCGCGGCGGGGACGCCTGAGCCACCCTGCGAGGATAAACCCGTGAAGAAAATGATTCTGCCCCTGGCCCTGGTGCTGGTATCCATCCTGCTGATCCTGGGCAGCACGGAGGGCCGTGTGAAACGCTCCTCCCTGCTGGGTAAAACGGTCTTTTATCCCTTTCTGCATTCGGTGAACCTCTTCCGCACCAACTCCACCCTCAAGGGCGAGATCGCCCTCCTGCGCGAACAGCAGGCCGCCACCACGCTGGAAAACCTGAATCTGCGCAACGCCCTCAAGGAAAGCCAGACCCTGCAGGCGATCAATTTCGACACCGGGGCGATAGCATTCGAAGTGGGCGAAGTGATCGGCTACGCGGGGCAGTTCCAGCAACGCAACCTTGTGGTGAACAAGGGTTCGGCGCAGGGTGTGAAGGTGAACAGCCCGGTGATCTCGGCGCGTGGGATCGTGGGCCGGGTGATTTCCGTGGCCGCCACCAACTGCGTGGTGCTGCCTTTCAGCAATCCGCGCTTCCAGATCCCCGTGATGGACAAAGCCACCAGCGTTCAGGGCGTGCTGCAATCCGATCTGGCGGGCAAAACCTACATGAACATGATCAAGCTGGGTTCACAGATCAGCGCCGGCGACACGATCGTGACCTCAAACCTCTCCACGCTCTATCCGAAAGGCTATCCGGTGGGCACTGTGTCCCGTATCAGCGATTCCCAGGATTACCTGTTCATCAGCGCGGAACTGGAACCTTTCACCCAGGTGGAAAACCTGGAACACGTTTTCATCCTGCAGGGAAAGAAATGAGCCTGGCCACCGCCGCGCACCGCAGCCTGAAGCCCACCCGGCCCGGAGATGGGTCATGATCTGGAAGCATCTTTGGACTTTCATCATGGGCCTGCTGTGGTTTTACGCGCAGGTGCTGCTTCTGCCGGCTTTCGAGCTTTTTGGCGTGATCCCGAACATCCTGATCGCCTGGGTGGTCTATCTGGTCTGGACGCGTGAGATCACGCCTGCCCTGATCGTGGTCTTCATCATCGGCCTGCTTTACGACACCACCCAGCCCGAATCCTTTGGCATGCACACTTTGGTGCTGCTGCTCATCGCCCTCGCCCTCCACCAATTCCGCAAACCTTTTGAAAGCGAAAGTGTGCTGGCCCGGATGCTGTCGCTGATCCTGGCCAACTTGATCTTCCAGGTGGTGAGTTGGCTGGTGCTGGGTGTGGTTTACGGCTTCAGCGGCGAGCTGGCCATCCTGGCGCTGATCGGCCTGGGCTACAATCTGGCCGTTAGTTTTGTGGTTTTCTGGCTAATGCAGCTGGTGTCCCGGCTGCGGATCGTGATGGTGGAATGACCAGAAGCGTTCAGAGCCTGGTTTTCCGCGTAACCCTGGGAGTGCTATTCCTGCTGCTGACCGGGGCGCTTTTTCGCCTGCAGGTGCTGAAAGGCGAATACTACGGTCGCATCGCGGAGAGCAACTTTGTGCGCATCCGGCGCGTGGTGGCCACCCGCGGCGAGATCTACGACAGCAAATACCGCCCCATCGTTAGCAATATCCCCTCCCACGACCTTTTTCTCACCAGCGGCAGGATCGGCAACACGGAAAGGCTGGCGGTGTTTCTGAAAGCCCATTTCGGGATCGAGCCGGAGGAACTGCGCAAGCTGGTGTTCGAGCAGCGCTTCAAGACCTATGAAGAGATCCTGCTGGCGGACAACCTGCCCTACGAAATGATCCTGGCCCTGTCCGAACGAATGGGTGACTTTCCGGAACTCACTTTCCGCAGCGGCACCACGCGCAGCTACATGTATCCGAATCATTTCACCGGCTACGTGGGCCGCATCGACGAAAAGGAATACAGCCGCTACCGCGAGGAAGATTATTCGCTGAACGCCTACATCGGCAAAACCGGCCTGGAAAGCTATTACGAGGTGCTGCTGCGCGGCCGCGACGGCAAGGAGATCATGCAGGTTGACGCCCAGGGCAAGAGCTTGGAGCTGTTCAGCGAAAACACCTCGGTGCCGCCGCAGAACGGCCTCAGCCTGATCCTGAGCATCGACAACGACCTGCAGGAATACGCCAATTCAGTGTTCCCGCCCGGGATCAAAGGCTGTGTGATCGTTTCAGATGTGAAAACCGGCGGCATCCTGGCCTATCTGAGCAAGCCGGATTACGACCCCAACATCTTCATGCAGAAGATCAGCACCGAGGTCTGGGCGGGATTGAACACACCCTCCAAACCATTGATGGACAGGATCATCCATGCCACCTACCCCCCGGGCTCGGTGTTCAAGACGGTCACCGGCTCCAAAGGCCTCGAAACCGGCGTGATAGACAGGTACACCAGGCTGGCCTCCTGCAGAGGGGGACTCAAGATCGGCAACCGCTTTTTCCGCTGCTGGAGCGCGGCCGGGCACGGTTCTTTGAACATCGTCGACGCCCACCGGGTTTCCTGCGACGTCTTTTTCTACGACCTGATCAGCAAAATGGACCTCGACGCCGTGGCGGCGCACGCCAGGGCTTGCGGCGTGGTGGAAAAAACCGGGATCGACCTGCCCAACGAGCGCAGCGGCTTCTATCCCGACAAGCAATACTACCGCGACAAACTTGGCGTCACATCAGGGCTAAACGGCTACAAGGCAAACCTGGCCATCGGACAGGGTGAAGTGCTCACCACGCCTTTGCAGATGAACACGCATTATGCCGCCATCGCCCGCGGCGGAATGTGGATGCAGCCACACCTTTTGCTGCAAACGATGGGCAGCAGCCGCATCACGCGCGATCAGCTGCAGCCACTGAACAAACATCCCCTGCCCTGGTCCGCCAGCACTGTGCAGACCATCCGCGATGGACTTTGGGCCGTTACCAACGCCCCCGGCGGCACGGCCCGCGCGATCAGCGTGTCCGGCGCCACCAGCTATGGCAAGACAGGTTCCGCCCAAAACTACATGGGCAGCGTGACCCACGCCTGGTTTTGCGGTTTCATCGAAACGGACAAGCCGGAGATCGTGGTGACGGTCTTCATGGAAAACGCCGGCGGCGGCGGCGCGATGGCCGCCCCTGTGGCGAACAAGATCTTCAACTATTACATCGGCAACCTGGAAAAGATCCGGCAGCCGGCCCCCATTCCACCTCAGTTCCGCACCCGGGAGGAACGTACCACCGCTCCGCCCGAGCCGGCGGCGGCGCCGGAGGAAACTCCGGAACCCCAGCCCGAGCCGGCTCCGGAAGCGCCAGCGGAAGTCCCGGATGAGGAAAGCGGCAGATGATCAAGCGCAAGAAGTTCGATTTCGTGCTGGCCGGTCTGTTGTTGCTTCTGATCTTCAGCGGTTGCCTGGCCATCTTCACGGCTTCCACCACCACCATCGGCGAATATACAACCACCCAGAGCCACTGGTGGAAGCAGTTGATCTTCGCCGGCATTTCTTTGCTCATGATCTGGCTGTTGATCCGTCTGCCCATGCCGATCCTGGACCTGATCATCATCCCCGCCTATGTGCTCAACCTCCTGGCCCTCATCGCCGTGCTCTTCACCCCGGCAGTGAACGGTTCCCACCGCTGGTTCAGCCTCCTGGGGCTGAATTACCAGCCCTCGGAAAGCGCCAAACTGCTCACCATCCTGGTGGTGGCGCGGGCGATCTCGCGGGATAACCTCACCGAGATCAAGCAGATCATATACGGATTGGGCCTGGTGCTGGCGCCGGTGCTGCTGATCCTGATCGAGCCGGATTTCGGCACCACCCTGGTCTTCTTTTTCAGCCTCCTGGCGATGCTGGTGGCGGCGGAGGTGCCGCTGGTGTATCTGCTGCTGTTGATCAGCCCGGTGGTGAGCATGATCTCCTCGCTGTGGTGGCCGGCGATCATCATCTGGATCGCCCTCCTGGTGGCTTTGCTGCTCTGGACCCGGCTTTCCTGGGTCACCACCACCATCGCCGCCATCCTCAACGGCTTCATAGCGCTGATCATGCCCGTGTTTTGGAATGGGCTCAAAGACTACCAGCAGAGCCGGATCGTCTCGTTTTTGAATCCCATGGCCGATCCTCTCGGCGCCGGATATCAGATCATCCAGGCCAAGATCGCCATCGGCAGCGGCTCCATCATCGGCAAAGGCTGGCTGATGGGCACTCAGAAAAACATGAACTTTTTGCCGGAACACCACACGGATTTCATCTTCAGCGTGATCGGCGAGGAGTTTGGCTTCATCGGCGCGCTGCTGCTGCTGGGCGCTTTCATCCTCTTCTTCTGGCGCATCATCACCGACATTGGCGAGATCAAGGTCCGCGAGCGCAAGATCGCCTCGGCGGGCATCTTCGCCTTCCTCATGTTTCAAACCTTCATCAATATCGGCATGAACATCGGCCTCGTGCCGGCCACCGGCATTCCTCTGCCTTTCATCAGCTATGGCGGCTCCAATCTGCTCTTCAATTCCCTGGCTGTGGGCGTGATCCTAAAATATCTAAACGAAAGGGGTTTCATGAAATGACAAAACGCGCTCTGTACTGCATCCTGAACCTGATCCTGCTCCTGACGCTGTCGTCCTGCCTGGTGCACACCAGCCTGGTCTATTTCGACAAAGACACCGAGGGTGTGCCCAATCTCATTTCCAATCCGGGTTTCAGCGCCTACTCCCTGGACCCCCGGGAAGCGCTGCTGGGCTGGGGCGTCGATCTGCAGGGGGAAAGCGAAGCCCCCAAAAACCTGGTGTTCATCGACGGACAGGAAGCCATCCAGGGCAATTCCTCCCTGCGGGTGGACGCCTCGCCATACACGGTGGTGATCACCTCGGACGCCTTCCGCGTGAGTCGCTACGGTGGCTACTACACGCGGCTGTGGACCAAATCCTCCACTGCCGTGGGTCCGCAGATCAACCTGCGCTTCATCACTTTCAAGAGCAGCGGCAAGATCGACCGCCAGTTCAAAACCAAGATCAAATCCACCGACATGTGGGAAAAAGAGTCCATCAGCGCCGGCTTCCTGCGTCCGGGAGTCGCATTCGGCCGTCTGCAGATAACGATCCCGCCCTTCACGGAGGGCTCCGTCTGGCTGGATGACACGGGCTGCTGGGAAGTCCACCGTTTCCGTATTGACTGATGCGCGTTTTGGTTCAGAGGGTGCTTTCCGCCCGGGTTGAGGTGGAGGGAAAGGTCTGCGGCGAGATCGGCCCGGGTTTGCTGCTCTTTGTGGGTTTTGGCCGCGCCGACACGGAAAACCTCCTTCCGGCCGCGGTGAAAAAGATCAGGGAAATGCGCCTGTTCAGCGACGCGAAGGGCAAGCTGAACCTCTCGGTGGAGGACACCCAGGGCGCCCTGCTGGCGGTTTCGCAATTCACGCTCTATGCCAATTGCAGTAGAGGCCGCAGGCCGGATTTCACCCCCGCCGCCGCGCCGGAAATGGCTGAAAAGCTTTACGATGCTTTTGTAAAAACGCTCCGCGCAACCGGGATCCCAGTTCAGACCGGCATTTTTGGCGCGGATATGAAGGTCTCGCTGGTCAATGACGGCCCGGTGAGTTTCATCCTGGATTTCTGATATCCCAATAACAGAACCACAGAGTCAAGGTTCAGAGAGACAGGCAACTGGCAGGACTGGGCGGTAAACCAAAGGCATCATGTGGCGGCTCATTCCCTTTCCACTTGGGATTGGCCAATATGTTTCAGCCATGAACATATTTTGGCAAATACGGTTTTGCCAGCGGTCGGCCCCCAATATCAATACGGTATCAATACGGAATCAATACGGATGAAATCCGTATTGATTCCGTATTGATACCGTATTGATACTGGGGGCCAGACAGGATATCCAGCCCGAAGCACATGGTGAATCGCGTTCGTCACTGCCTAGGGCTAGATTGAGCTGCGCACCACCCGGAAACCGATGTTGAATTTCTTGTCCGGCCCGTAGCCCCTGAAAGTGTTGAGCGATTCCTCCGGGGTGTTCGTGAAACTGCCTCCGCGAAAGTTGCCGGAAAAGTGCCGGGTCTCGTCCCGGGGATTGTATTCGGTTTGGTCCCGATACCAGAGATAATCGTCCCAACACCATTCCCAGACGTTGCCGGTGAGGTCGTAGATGCCCAGTTGATTGGGCAGGCGGGTGCCAACCTCGTGAGTTTCGCCATAGGCGTTTTCCCTGGTCCAGGCCACGATCTTGATGTTGTTGCTGCCGGAGAAGAGGTAGTCTTTGTCTTTGTTTCCGCCCTTGGCCGCGTACTCCCACTCCGCTTCCGTGGGCAGCCGGTAGCCGTTGGAACGCCAGTCGCAGATGATGCGGCTTTCCGCAAAGCTGAAGCTGTAAGCGGGATTCAATCCTTCCATTTGGCTGCGGCGGTTGCAGTATTCGATGGCCTCACCCCAGCTGACGTTTTCCACGGGGAAATAGTTGCCGGGATGCAGGGAGGGATTGAAACCCATCACATCCTGCCATTCCTTTTGGGTCACCTCGTGGGCTGAGATATGGAATGGGGCGACGAAAACTTCGTGGGAAGGGCTGTCCATGCACCATTCGTCCTCGCTGTCGATGCCCATGATGAAGCTGCCTCCCTCCACCGGGATCATTTCCACAGCCATGCCCGAAGCAAAATTCGGGGCGGCCCAGATCGCCGTCAGGGCGGCAAAGAGAAGAAAAATAGCCATCACTTTTCTCATGATCACACTCTCCATGCAAAAATAATTGACGCAAGCATCATCTTCGCAGGGTTTATCCCTGTCAAGACATTTATGCCCGAACCGGTAAGGCCTGCGTAAGCCCCTGTGGCCAGAGCTCGCGCGGCTAAACCACGGCGGGGTTATCTATAGTAATAAAGTTCGACAGGCGTTTCGCCCAGGCGTTCGCTGAGGGTGAAGTAGCCTTTTCCGTGTTCGTCGAAGGTGATGGCTTCGCCCTGTTCCTCCAGTTTGTAGCGCATCTCCCGGGGTTTTCCGGACAGGGCTTCCGCCACGGACTGGTTTTTGCCGCGCTTGTAGCAAAAGACGTTGGAATAGGTTTTCACCAGGATGCGGTTTCCTGTGGGCGAGATATCCGCCGCGGTCACCCAGCAATAGGGCAGGGTGCCAACCCGGCGGGCGACGTTTGGTTTGTCGTAGCTTTGGGGATAGGCCAGGCGATAGATGCCGCAGTTTTCCTCGCGTTTGCTGATCACGTAGAGGTCGCCGCTGACGGGATCGGCGAAAAGCGCTTCGGCGTCGCGGGCACTGTCTTCGTAGGTGAATTCAATGCGGTCGATCCGGTCAAGGATGATCAGGGTGTCCAGAATTTCCGGCTCGGCAAAGCGGTGGATGAAGACGGAGGGGTATTTGGCATTATTGTCTCCGATCTCGCCCACAAACACATAGGGCTGGCCGTCACGGGGATCCACTCCGGTGGCGATGTCCTCCCAGTCGCGGTTGTTCACGCCTTTCAGCTCGATCCGGGCTGGCATGAGGCCGCGTTTGTTCAAAACGAAGACCGAAGCGCTGCCGCCGGAATCGTTGTGGGTGTAGAGCAGGCCGGGGGTTTTGAGGCTGGAAGCCAGTCCGGAGGCTTCATTGATGATGGCCTCTTCCACCGTGTCGCTTTGCAGCGAGGGTTTGCCCAGCAGGGCGCAGCCGAGCGCGCCGAGCAAGAGGGCCAATACAACAAGCAGAGGTAAAAACCTACGGAACAAGGTCATATATTGTCTCCTTCTGCGTTCGGTGCGGAACCGTCTTCCAAAGCGGGGTCCGGCAGAGAGTTGCCGAGGCCGGGAAACTGGCTGATCAGGGGATCGGCTGCCTGCACGGGATCGCCAGGTTGGACGCTGAAACCGGGTTTCCCGGGAAAGATCACGGAGCAGGAACCGGTTCCGCCAACGATGCCGATGATGTTGCCGGCGCTGAGGTCCGGCTCCACGAACCACTGGATGTGGCTGAAATTGAAGCGGAAACTGATCTTTCCGGCCGCGGTGTCCAGCCACAGCTCCCCGTCTTCCAGATGGCAGGCGGAATGCGGGCTGCGCAGTTCCACGCTGTCGAGCAGTTTTTTCCGCACGGTGAGCAAAGTCACGTCGCCGCTGCCCCGGATATGCTCGATCCTGCCTTCGATGGGGGAGAGCAGCGCGTTTTCGAGGGGCAGGGGAATGCGCTGGCGATAGCGGAAACAGAGGCCGATGAAGAAATAGATCACGATGCCCAGGATGGCCAGGGCCAGAGCGACCGTGTAGAGCCAGTTTCCGGTGTTCGGAAAGATGGATTTCAGGGCGATGGCGACTGCCACCAGCAGCAAGGCTGGCACCTGGGCACGGAATTGGGCGAACTTGATCCGCCGCAGCGCGTCTGCGTCTGAGAGCAAATATTTGCTGGTCGTATCGGGCATAAACTCCTCAGTTCCCAGGCTTTGGCCTGGCTGGTCCAAGATGGGCATGGAAGGGCCGGGCGGCCCTTCCTACCATAAGGTTCAGGGTGTGGCGCGGGTCCAGGTTTGCGTTCTGCCCAGCAGGGATACGCCGATGAAGCCACGCAGTTTCATGGTGTTGGGGCCTGTGAGTTCCGCTTTGCTGGAATAGGTGTTTCCGGACTTGGGGTCGTAGATGGTGCCGCCGTCATACTTGTTGTTGCCCTGCGATTTAAGGTGTTTAACGATCACCAGGTTCATCAGCGGGCGGGAGCGGAGGCTCTTGTCCGGGTTTTTCTTGTCCAGTTTTGGCTTGCCGTTTTCATTGGGCACTCTCTGCCAGACGATCTTGCCGTCATAGTGTCCGGACGAGGTTTTATAGATCTGTATCTTGGCGTCCTTGTCCTGGTCGTACCAAAGGCCTTCGATCTTGTGGATCTCGGCCACCAGGGCCAGAGGCAGCAGCATGGCCAGCAGGGTGACGGCGAATATCAGCTTGTTCATCTTGTTCTCCTTTTTGGGTTGGGGGCGGGCTCAGATGATCCCGCAGCGTTTGAATATGGTATCCACGTGGCGCAGATACCGGTCGTATGAAAAGATGTCCTTGATCTCGGAGGCGGGAAGCAGCGCGGTGATCCGGCTGTCCGCCAGAATATGGTCGAGCAGTGGTTTGCCGCTTTCCCAGCACTGCATGGCGGCATCCTGCACCAGGGCGTAAGCTTCCTCGCGGGGCAGGCCCTGTTTCACCAGATGGAGCAGCACAGCCTGGGAAAAAACGAGGCCGTTGGTGAGTTCCAGATTGGCCTTCATGTTTTGGGGATGGACGGCGAGGTTGGAGATCAGCCGGCAACATTTGGCCAGCATGTAGTGCGCGAGGATGCAGGAATCGGGCAGGATCACGCGTTCCACCGAGGAGTGGGAGATGTCGCGTTCGTGCCAGAGGGCGTTGTTTTCCAGCGCGGCATGGGCATTGGAGCGCAGCAGCCGGGCCAGGCCGCAAAGCTGTTCGCTGAGGATGGGATTGCGTTTGTGCGGCATGGCGGAAGAGCCTTTCTGGCCTGCGGCAAAGCTTTCCTCCGCTTCCTGAACCTCGGTGCGCTGAAGGTGGCGGATCTCCAGGGCGATCTTTTCCACGAGGCTGCCGATGAGGGCCAGCTCACTCAGGAAAAAGGCGTGGCGGTCGCGCTGCAGCACTTGGGTGGAGACGTTGGCGGGCCGCAGGTCCAGATGCTTGCAAGCCAGTTCCTCGATCTTGGGATCAAGGTGGGCGAAATTGCCCACCGCGCCGCTGAACTGGCCGACGGCCACAGTCTCGATGGCGCTCTGCAGCCTGTCGATGTTGCGCTTGGTTTCATCGTGCCAGAGGGCGAATTTGAGGCCGAAACAGGTGGGCTCGGCGTGAATGCCGTGAGAGCGGCCCATGCAGAGGGTGCGGCGGTGTTCGCGGGCTTTTAGCTTGAGGGTTTCAGCCAGGCGGTGCAGCTCGGTGAGGATCAGTTCGCCGGATTGCTTTAGTTGCAGGGCGGTGGCGGTGTCCAGGGTGTCGGAAGAGGTGAGGCCAAAATGGATCCAGCGGGCGGGTTCGCCCACATATTCCGCCACGTTGGTGAGAAAGGCGATCACGTCGTGCCGGGTGACGGCTTCGATCTCGTCGATGCGCTCACAGGAAAAATCGGCTTTTTCCGAGATCGCCTGCCAGTCGGTTTCCGGGATGATACCCAGCTCAAACATGGCCCGGGCTGCGGCGAGTTCCACCTCCAGCCAGCATTCGTAGCGGTTTTGCTGGGTCCAGACGCGCTCCATTTCCGGCAGGCAGTAGCGGCTGATCATGGCTGTTCAGAGCTCCCGGAAAGAGATTCAGAACCTTCTTTCGTTGCTTGATCCGGACGCGGCAGGGGAACGGTTTCCGCGCCGCCGTAGCTGATGTTGTCCACCAAAAGTTCCACTCCCTTGCTGTTGTCGATCCTGATCAGCACTTCGTCGGGGTCGCCCTTGGAACCGTAGGTAACGGAAAGGGCCACTCCAGAACTAACATCTTCAACCTTGGCCAGTTGCATTTGAGGGGTGAAGGTAACCCGCAGGTCACCCACGTCCACGGCCGCGTTGGCCGCGATCTCTTCCCCGTATTTTGCCAGCAGGGCCTCGGGATCGGCCAGCAAAGCCAGATAGGGCGAGGGGTCCAGCTGGGATTTGGAAAAATCGGGCAACTTGAGGTAAGAGGACTCCACGGCCAGATAATCCGCCAGAAAGACTGAGATCAAAGGCGCGGGAGAGATCCCGAACGCGCCGCCGTCAACCACGTCGAGTCGGGCGGAATCGACTGTTTTGGCCAGCACGAACATCTTGTGCAGGGTGAGGCCGGCATAGGTTACGCGGATGATTCCGTCGGCGCTGAAATTCTTCCAGCGGGCCAGTTCGGCGCGCAGCAGGGTAAGCTTGTCCACGGGTTTCATGGTGGCGCAGGAACCCAGCAGCAGGGCGCTGAGGAGCAGCAGGAGGAGCAGGGCGCGGTTCATTTTTTGGCCTCCGGCTTCTGCTGATACAGCTTCCAAATACCGATGGCGGCGGCCACCACCATCAGGAAACTGAGGATCTGCCCGATGGTCATGAAACCCAGGAAAAAGCCGTATTTGTCGTAAACGTCAAGCTGGTCCGGCACCCGCACGAATTCCACCAGAAAGCGAAAGATCCCGTAAAGGCCGATGAAGGCCCAGAACACGATCCCTTCCCGCCGGCTTTTCCTCAGCAGGAGATAGCAGACCGTGAACAGCACGATCCCTTCCAGAAACAGCTCGTAGAGCTGGGTGGGATGGCGGGGCAGGGAGCCGGCGTCGGCGCCGGGAAAGACCATTCCCCAGGGCAGAGTGGTCACCTTGCCCCAAAGCTCGGCGTTGATGAAATTGCCCAGGCGCCCCAGTCCCAAACCGATGGCCACCAAGGGCATGGCGGGATCGGCAAGTTTGAAGAAATCAAGCTTTTGGCGCTTCAGATAGATGAGGCAGGCGATGATCACACCCAGAGCGCCACCGTGAAAACTCATCCCCCCTTCCCAAACGAAGAAGATCTCCTGCGGATGCTGCAGATACCAGGGCAGGTTGTAAAAGAGTACATAACCCAGCCGGCCGCCCAGGATCACGCCCAGCATGGCGGAGAAGATGATGCCTTCATACTGGTCCCGGGTGATCTTGACGTTGCGGACCTTCAGCATGTGGCGATAGAGGATGTAGCCCAGGATGAAGCTTAGCACGTAAAGAAAGCCATACCAGCGGATGGCCAGTTCCCGTCCGAAGAGGGGAAAGCTGACCAGGGTGGGATCGATGTTTGGATATTGCAGCAAGGTCATCCTCCCCGGGTGATGCGGTCCAGACGCTGCACGATGAGGTCGGCGGCTTCGTCCGGGGTCACGCTGATTTTTTCGGTCTGTTTGTCATGCTTGGGGGTGAAGATCTTCACCACCTGGGTGGGAGAGCCGTTGAGGCCGATCTCTTTCTCATCGAGGCCGAGGTCATCTGCGTTCCAGACCTTAAGCTCGGCCGCCCGGGCATTGCGTTTGCCGCGCAGCGAGGGCAGACGGGGTGTGTTGATCTCTTTCACCACCGTGATCACGGCAGGAAGTTTCAGCTTCAGCCGGTCGTGGCCGTCTTCCATCAAACGCTGGAGGATCACGTGGCAGGAGGTGAGCTCTTCGATCTTACGTACAAAACAGGCCTGGCGGATGTTCAGATGGGCCGCGATGCCTGGCCCCACCTGCGCGGTGTCGCCATCGATGGCCTGCTGGCCCGTGAAGATGAGGTCATACTCTCCGATCTTGGTGATGGCGGCGGCCAGAGTGAGACTGGTGGCCCAAGTATCAGCGCCGGCGAAACGCCGGTCGGAAAGCAAAATGATCTCGTCCACGCCCAGGGAAACGGCTTCCCGCAAGGTTTCCTCGGCTTGGGGCGGACCCATGCAGAGGGCAGTGATGCTGCCTCCGAACTGCTCTTTGAGGCGCACGGCCTCTTCGATCGCGTAGGTGTCGAAAGGATTGAGAATGCTTTCCACGCCTTCCCGGATGAGGGTGTTGGTGACGGGATCGATCCTGATCTCGGTGGTATTGGGCACTTGTTTAACGCAAACGATGATCTTCATTGGTCCATTCTCCGGTAAAAATCCCTGATGGCATCGAAGACGTAGAGCTTCTGCGCTTCTGTGAGTTCCGGATAGATGGGAATCGAAAGCACCTGGCGGGCGGTTTGCTCGGCCACGGGCAGGTCACCTTCTTTGTAGCCGAGTTCGGCGAAACATTCCTGCAGATGCAGCGGTTTGGGATAATAGACGGCGCAGCCGATGTCACGGTCTTTGAGGTGTTCCAGCAGGGCGTCGCGCTCTGCGCAGATCAGGGTGTATTGGTTGTAGATGGTCACGGCTTTCTCTACGATGTAGGGAATTTTCACCTGAGGGATGCCGGCCAGTTTTTCATTGTAGTAAGCGGCATTGGCGCGCCTCGCCTCGCTCCAGCCGGCCAGGTGGTCCAGCTTCACGTTCAGGATGGCGGCCTGAAGCGTGTCCAGCCTGCTGTTCAGGCCCACCCACTGGTGATAGTATTTGGGGTTTTCGCCGTGGACCCGCAGTTGGCGCAGTTTCGCGGCCAGATCGGCATCGTCGGTGACGCACATGCCGCCGTCGCCCATCGCGCCGAGGTTTTTGCTGGGGAAGAAGGACAGCGTACCGATGTCCCCGAAAGTGCAGCTCATCTTGCCGCTCCAGGTGCAGCCAATGCCCTGGGCGTTGTCCTCGATCACCTTCAGGCCGTGTTTGCGGGCGATTTTCATGATCCGCTCCATGTCGCAGCACTGGCCGAAAAGATGCACTGGCATGATGGCTTTGGTGCGGGGCGTGATGGCCGCTTCGATCTGGTCCGGATCGAGGTTGAAGGTGCGGGGGTCGATATCCGCGAAGCGGGGCTTGGCGCCGTTGCGCCAGATCGAGGAAGCGGTGGCGAAAAAAGTGAAGGGGGTGGTGATGACCTCGTCGCCGGGGCCTATCCCCAGCGCTTGCACGGCCAAAACCAGGGCGTCGGTTCCGGAAGCGCAGCCCACGGCGTATCTTGCCCCCAGGTAAGAGGCCATCTTCTCTTCCAGTTCTTTCACCTGATGGCCCATGATGTAGTTGTTTTCCTTCAGCACCGTGTCCATGGCGGCCCGAATGTCGGGCAGCAAAGGTTCATATTGCGCTTGGAGGTCCAGCATTGGTACTTTCAAACTTCAGCTCCTTAATTCGTGAGGGTGCGCACGCCCAGGAAGATCGTGATCACCTGCGTGGCGATCAGCATGATATCCTTGAAGCGGGTCCAGGTATCGTAAGTGTCCTTTTCAGAAACGTATATGGTGTCTCCGGGATCGAGGGTCAGCTTTTTATTGGGCTTCACCCAGTTGCCGCTGGCCGCGCTGATGATCCGGGTGCCGTTCCAGCGCTTGTTGTTGGTGTAGCCGCCGGCCAGGTCGATGTAATATTCGTAGTTTTTGCCTTCCACCCAGGGAACCAGGCCGGGATTGACCACCTGGCCGCTGACCTCCACCATGTCCATGTGCTGAGGCACGTAGAGATAATCGCCGTCCCGCAGGACGGGATTGGCCTCGGCGCCTTTGCTTGCCCAAACTCGCGCCACATCAACGCTGTAGCGCCCAGGGTACTGGCGGATGCGGTTCAGCATGTAGCGGTATTCAAATGAGGTCATGTTGGCCACGTCAAGCTTCATCAGGCGTTCAAATTCCAGATCGGGTTCCTCTGCGCCGGCCCGGTTGGCATAGATGGCGCTGCGGAGATTACCTCGTGAGGTGGGGCCTCCGCAGAGGTTGAGAACGTCGTAGAGAGTGGTGTTTTCGCCGATGTAATATTCGCCCGGCGCCTTCACGTCGCCCTCCACCACGATCTTCCAGGCGCGGCGGTGCTCTGTGTTTGAGGACACGCTAACGCGGTCGTAGGGCTTCAAAGCTATGTCCTGGGCCCGTTGTTCCCGCAGGTCAACTTGCAGCACCTCGAACTCGGGGGAGTTTTCCCGGTAGCGGTAGATGTTCACCAGGTTGCGGTCCGCGGCCAAAGTGAAGCCCTGAGCCAGTTCCAGGATGTCCGCGAGTTTGTCTCCTTCCACAAACTGGTACTCGCCGGGAATGTAAACCTCCCCGGAGATGGTCACAGAGGTTTCCAGCGCCGGGATCCAGAGCAGATCGCCGTCTTTGAGCAGCGGGTTTTGGTCCTGGTCGCCCGTGCGCATGAAGCGCAGCAGATCGTAGGTGCGGGTATCCTTGCCCCGGGTGAGTTTCACGCTGCGCAGGCCCTGAAAATTCCGGTAGAGCGAGTCGCGTTCGGCCTCTCTGGTCTGCTGGGGGGTGAGGGCTGTCAGAGTGGAAACTGTGGGGGTTCTATCTCCCGCAACCTTGACGGCGTCGGAGATCCGGGCCAGGGGAGTAAGCTGATAGGTGCCGGGATTGGCCACAAAGCCGGTCACGTTCACCGAGATCAGCACCTGTCCGCTCAACTGCGGAATGGTCTGCGCGCCCAGAACGCAGGCCAGAAGCAGCAACCCGGCAAGCAGCAGCCTAGTTTTCATAATAGTCGATCATCCGCTGGATGATGGCATCCAGGTCAAACTTGGGCTCAAAGCCGATGTACTGCTTGATCTTGCTCAGATCGGGCATGCGGTTCATCATGTCTTCAAACCCCTCTTCAAAGGCGTCTTCGTAGCTCATGTAATCGATGCGGGATTTGCTGCCGCACATGGATTTGACCTTTTTGGCCAGGTCCTCGATGGAGATGGATTCCGTGGTGCCCACGTTGAAGATCTCGCCCTGGCATTCCGGGGTGTGCATCAATTTGATGAAAGCCTCCACCACGTCCGAAACATCCGCGAAACAGCGGGTTTGCTTGCCCGAGCCGTAAACCACCAGGGGTTGGTCCAAGAGGGCGGCTTTGATAAATTTGGGCAGCACCATGCCATACTGGCCCGTCTGGCGCGGGCCCACGGTGTTGAAACAGCGCACGATCACCACTGGCAGCCGTTTTTCACGGAAATAGGCCAGGGCCATGAATTCGTCGATCGCCTTGCTGTCGCTGTAGCCCCAGCGGCTTATGCGGGTGGAGCCGAGCAAGCGGTCATCATCCTCGGAGAAAGGCACTTTTTCGCTTTTTCCGTAAATCTCGGAGGTGGAGGTGATCAGCACCTTGGCCTTGTGCTTGTTCGCCAGCTCCAAAACGTTGTCGGTGCCCACGATGTTCGTCTTCAGCGAGAGCAGCGGGTTTTCGATGATGTATTTCACGCCCACGGCCGCGGCCAGATGGTAAACCTGGTCGATCCCGGCCATCAGTTTTTCCATCAGTTCGCGGTTCAGGACGCTGCCGATCGTATAGTGGAAATTTCCGTTTTCCTTGATTGATTCGATGTTTTCCAGGCGGCCGGTGGAAAGGTTGTCGATCACGCTGACCTGATGTCCGTCTTCCAGCAGTCTTTCCGCCAAATGTGAGCCGATGAAACCGGCTCCGCCGGTGATCAGAATCTTCATAACTTCTCCAAAATTGAAGTCTTTATCCTATCTGGCAAGCATATTTTGCCATCACGTAACAAAATCTGCCAGCCGGGTTTTTGTCAATAGAAAAGAGGTTCAAGCACATTTTGCTCATCCTTTATACTCCGGTTTCCGGCTGTTTACTGTACGTTGTTGGGTCCCGCGCCAGGCCCGCTTCCCCTTGTTCTTATGATGTTTTCATCCAGGATCCGCCCCGAGCCCCAGCCCATTCACCTCACGCACACCTCCGCCTCACCACCCGCCGGGCGGGCGGGAAGTGTGGCGGAGGTGTGCGGGAAGTGAGTAAGCTGAAGTTTAGGGCCAGATCAGCAGTTTTCGCTGAGCGCTAGCTCCCGCCGCGCTTTGGGCCCTGGCCAGATACAATCCGGACGGCAGAGTGGGCAGTGATATCTCAGTTTCGGTCCTGTTCCCGGAAAAGCTCTGTTCCCAGAGCTTCTGGCCACGAAGGTTGTAGATGGTGAAAGACACCAGGGGCTGAGAGCCCCTCAATTTCAAGGCTTGGGCCGTTGCCAGAGGATTGGGGGCGCAGGAAAAAGTGAACGGGGCTGAGGGTAGGTTCGCGTCGGCCACAGGGGTGGAAAAGCTGAACAGATCCGACGCGGAAAGGTGGATGGCGGCATTTTGATAGGCGGGAAGAGAGACCATGGCCCCGGCCCATAAAATGCTTCCGGTGGAGGGGGTGTACTGCAGCGCGGTGAGATTGGTATCCTGTCCCGCGGCGCCGGACATCAAAGACCACTGCCGCTTGGCGGTGATGTGGTGGCTCACGTTCAGGGAGTCGGTGATGTTGGCGTAGCGGGTGCAGCAGGAGGGGAAAGTGAGAAGGCGGAAGTGGTTGGTGGCCGCGAGGTTCTGCCCTGCCAAGTTGCTGTTCGGATCGTCGTGATAACGCAGCGCGGTGCCGGTGTTGTTGTTTTCAATCACCACCGCTAGTGTCTGCCCGGCGTTTTCGCTGAGGCTGTGGATGATGGTTCCAGTGAGGTTGTTTCCTGCCTGGATGGCGGCGCAGACGTCCATTATGTTGGATGATCCGTCGCCATTAAAATCGGTCCTTTCCAAGCCCCTGCGGATGTCGAAAAAGATGGGGTCGAGCCCGCTCTGGTTCACCACAGAGTGGTCGCTGCCCACGTTCAGGGAAGCCCAGATGCCGGTTTCGGAGATGGCGGAAGCCGCCCCCAGCCAGCCTGGGAAGGTGAAAGTGAGCCATTTTTGCTCATCCGGCTCACTGGGGTGGTGCACCACCAGGAGGGGATTGTCGATCAGGCAGTCATAGAGGGTCCAGTCCAGCCAGCGCGTGATCACGGATGATCCGGCCAGCAGGGAATCCTGCTGGGTGGATATCCCCCAGCTGGAAAGCGAGGCGCAGCCGAAATCCACATCCGCGTCGCCGAGATCGTTGCGCAACTGCTGCAAATCCAAAAAAGCATTGGCCAAAAGCACATCGTCGTGGGTAATCTCGCGCTGCAGGCCGCTGTGGTAAAGGCTCGCGCCGGAAGCAGCGATTCCGGCGATCAGGCCCTGGGCTTCCTGGGACAGGCGCGGATCGGTGTCGAAATGCTCCTGGTAATAGTTCCAGAGATAGGCATAGCGGGCGGGATCGGAAAACACGAACATCATGTAGAAGAAATCGTTGAAGACTTCGAGAGTGGGTTGGGCGAGCAAATAGCCCTGGGCGTGGCCGCGCTGGTAGTGGTCGCCCCACACATGCAAAATGGCTTTGTCTCCGATGTATTGGAGGTTTCCATTCACTTGGGCGGCCAGCGGCACGGCCAGAACGAAGAGGATCAGCAATAGTGGAAAACGTTTCATGATAACAGCTCCCTGCGGATTTCGCGGTGGGCTTTCACCCTTTTATAAACCTTGTAGTTGTGGATCACTACGGCCAAAAAGACCAGATTCGCCACGCCCAGCGTGATGTTCATCACCTTGGTCTCCTTTTTGGCGTAAATGGCGAAGGCGCCACCCAGGATGAAGAGCAGCACAGCTTTGAAGATCACGATTCCCCGGGGTAGGCCCAGCTTGCGGAAAAACCAGCGGGCCACGGGATTGCGCTCCCGGTGAAAATGGTTTGGCTGGATCACCTTCCAGGTGGAATGGCCGTCGAGAATGTTGAGGATCACAAAGATCCCGAACTGTCCCGCCAAAAACGCGATCTGACCCAAAATACCCTCAAGCATGGCCAACATCCACATCTTCCTTTTGCTGTTTTCCCGCCAGCAGCTCTTCCCGCTGCCGGATGCGGCGCCAGGTGCGGAAATTTCCACTCACGACGCGAAGGAAGATCAGCACCCCCACACAGAGCAGGACCAGCAGGACCACGCTCCCGACGGGATGCGTGAAGGTGAGGAAAAAGACGGCGCTGATGAACCCGATCCACAGCACTTCAGCCAAAAGGACGCCCCGGGTGAGGCCGAGTTTCATGAACATCCAGCGGGCCAGGGGATTGCGCTCACGGTGATAGTGGTTGGGTTTCAGCACCTGCCAGGTGGAAACGCCGTCCAGGACGTTCAAGGCCACCAGGATGGCGAAGAGAGCAACCAAGGTAGTCAACATCACGCTTTGGGCCAATGTCCCTTGGTGAGGTCAGCTCTGGCTGCCGGTCCGGGCTCAGCGGAGGTCAGATCCGGTCCCTGACCTTGGTTTCGATGCTTTCGGCCAGTTGCTGGCATTTGTTCACCAGTTCCCCGGCGCGGGTTTTGATGTCGGCCTTGAAGGCCTCGTCAGAGCTGCCGGACAGGTTGATCAGGATGTTGTAATCCGCCGCTTTGGCTGCGCTGAGCGCGGTGAGGGCCGCCACACCGGCATCGGAGAGGGCGTTGGTGTTCCCGGCATCGGCAATTTTGTCGGAAAGTTGCATGGCTTCCCAGGCCAGTTCAAGAGTTCGTAAGGGCACCAGGATCGCCTGTTGGGTGGTTTTTTCCACCTCGGCATTGCGCGCGGTTATCTCCTGCTCCGTCTTTTTGGGGAGGCGCGTGGCTGCCATCATGGCGTTGAAGGCATCTGTGTCGGAATCAATGCACTGCAGGGCCTGAAGCTTGATCTCCTGGCCGCGGGGAGCCAGTTCGCGCACGATTTCCTGAACCTCATCGTAGCCTTTTTTGTCCACCGTGAGGTTGGCCACCATCGCGGAAAGCGCTCCGGACAAGGCAAGGCAAAGCGCGGCCACGCTGCCGCCGCCGGGGGCGGAGGAATCTGTGGAAAGCAGATCGGCAAAGGCTTCCAGGCTTAGGGAGCATAGGCTGTCGGCGCGGGCTATGGCGTATTCTATCACTTTCTTGTCCAGATCGAAGGGTCCCAGTTCCGCCAAACCCATCGATTGGATGGCGGTTTCCATGATCATCCTTTCCGGAATGCCGGTGCTCTCATCCATCCGGCGCAGGTAAAACTTTCCGGCCTCCAGCAGAGCGGCTTTGGGGATGAGCCCCACCAGCTCGCTGCCGGTGATCTGGATGCCATTCTCCGCGGCGAGTTCGCGCACTTTTTCCAGCACCAGATGAGGGGGCGTAACCTTGTAATTGGTGAGGTTGATGCTGATCTGGGCGCGGTTGTAGCTGTCTATATACCAGCCCACAGCCTTGCAGTGGCTGAAGAGACCGGGGATGATGACCTTGTTGCCGTTGGCATCCTTTACCAGCTTTCCGGCGGCGTCCCGGGCGGGTTTGCCGCTTTCGCGGATGGTGAGGGCCAGATCGTGGGCTTTCTTTTTATCGCGGGTGTTCAGATTAATGTTGTAGGCGATCAGGAATTCACGGGCGCTGATGGCGGTGGCGCCGGAACGGGGATTGAAGGTGTGGGGGCCGAAATCCGGCTTCCAGGCTGGATCCTGGGCTTTTTGCGGCAGGGCCTCGTATTCACCGGAGCGCACGTTTGCCAGGTTGCGCCATTCTTCTTTGGAGGCGGCGTTTTCATATAGATAGACGGGAATGCCGAGCTCGTCTCCAACCCGTTTGCCCAGTTTGCGGGCGTATTCGGCGCATTCCTCCATGGTCATATCCGAGATCGGAATGAAGGGACAGACGTCCGTGGCGCCCATGCGGGGATGCTCGCCGTGGTGCTTGCTCATGTCGATCAGCTCAGCGGCTTTTTTGATGGCCTGAAAAGCTGCTTCCACAACCGCTTCAGGCTCTCCGGCCAAGGTGAAGACGGTGCGGTTGGTGTCCGCGCCGGGGTCCACGTCTAGCAAAACAGCGTTCTTCACAGAGCGGATGGCAGCCGCGATGGCTTCCAGAACGGCTTTGTCCCGGCCTTCGCTGAAATTGGGGACGCATTCCATCAGTTTCATGATTCACCTCTTGTACTGGTTTTATGTATCTTGACCTTGATAATCTTTTTGTCCGTAGCCTGCAGCACCTGAATGCGGTAATCCCCCACAATCACTATCTGGCCTTGGTGGGGGATGCGGGCCAGCTTGTCCAGGATCAGCCCGGCCACGGTTTCGTAGTCGCCCTCGGGGAGGTTGATGCCATGTTCGTCGGCCAGGTGGTCGATCTCTGTGTCCGCCTGCACCAGCCAGGTGTTGGGGGAAACCTGTTCCACTTCCGGGATCTCCTCAGCTTCGTCATATTCGTCCGCTATGTCGCCAAAGATCTCTTCCAGAATGTCTTCCATGGTCACGATCCCGGAAGTGCCGCCATAGGCGTCCACCACGATGGCGATGCTGCGGCGGTGTTTCTGCATCTCCCGCAGCAGCACATCCAGATCAGTGTTTTCCGGGGTGAAAAAGGGTTTGTGCAGCAGTTTGCTGACCAGGGTGTCCGGAGTGTATTCACGTTTGAGCACATCATAGATGATGAGGATGCCCTTGATGTCGTCAAGGTCCTTGCCGAAAACCGGATAGCGGGTGAATCCCTCTTCCCGGGCGATCTCGATGGCCTCGGCCACGGTCGCGGTTTCGGGGATGGCCACCAGGTCTGTGCGCGGGACCATCACGTTGCGCGCCATCTGTTCCGTGAAATCCAGCGCGTCCTCTATCATGTCCATCTGCGGTTCATCAGCTTCGTCGGCCTCTGTGAGTGACAGCAAATAGGAAAGATCATCTTTGGTGAGATAGTTGAAGTCGTTGCCTTCGGTGATCTTGAGCCATTTGCGCAAAACCGAATTCAGCCAGGAAACTCCCAGGACCAGCGGTTTGAAAAGAAAGTAAACAAAGCGCATGAAAGGGTAGATGACTGGCACAATGGTGTCGGCGTGATCCCGGAAGATGGATTTAGGGACGACTTCACCGAAAACAAGCACCACTGCCCCGATCACCAGGGCAGTATAGCGCGCGTCGAAGCCGGTGATGTATCTGCTGGCCACATAGGTGGAAAGGGTGGCCATGAGAATGTTGACAACGTTGTTTCCCAACAGGGTGGTGCCCAGAAGTTTGTCTGGCTGGCGCAGGCTGGCCAGCAGCCTGGCGGAGGTTTTGTCCTTTCTGGCCTTGCCTTCCAGTTCCAGCAGGTTGATCGAGATGATCCCGTTCTCAAACCCGGAAAACAGGAACGACAAACCCAGGAGTACCAAAAAAACCAAGCTCCAGAGCAGTATTTCGGGAATTGACAATCTATCCATTTACCTTTTCGTTGCGCCAGGCGATCCGCAGAGCCTGGATGAACTCATCTATGTTGCCGGCCAAAAAAGAATCCAGATTGTAGCTTGTCAAGTTTATTCTGTGGTCGGTAACCCGGGATTGGGGAAAATTGTAGGTGCGGATCTTGGCGGAACGGTCTCCAGTGCTGACCTGGGCCTTGCGCGAGCGGGCAATTTCCTGTTCCTGCCTGCTGATCTCGGCATCGAGCAGCCGGGAGCGCAGAACTTTCATGGCTTTCACTTTGTTCTTGAGCTGGGATTTCTCGTCCTGGCAGGTGACCACGATCCCGCTGGGCAGGTGGGTTATGCGTACCGCGGAATCTGTGGTGTTAACGCTTTGGCCTCCATGCCCGGAACTGCGGTACACATCCACCCGAAGGTCGTTTTCGGCGATCTCGATATCGATGTCCTCTGCCTCGGGCAGCACGGCCACGCTCACGGCGGAAGTGTGGATGCGGCCTCCGGATTCGGTTACCGGAATGCGCTGAACGCGGTGGACGCCGCTTTCAAAGCGCATCAGGCCATAGGCTTCTTCACCACTGAGCATGAAAATGATCTCTTTGTAACCCCCCAGGCCGGTCTCGTTGAGGTCCAGCAATTGCTGTTTCCAGCCTTTCTGCTCCGCATAATAGCTGTACATCCTGTATAGATCGGCCACGAACAGCGCTGCTTCCTCGCCGCCTGTGCCAGCGCGGATCTCGACGATGGCGTTTTTGCTGTCGTTGGAGTCGCTGGGGATCAGCAGGTCGCGGAGTTTGATTTCGCTTCCCTCAATCCGGATTACCAGTTCCTCCAGTTCCTGACGCGCCATGTCGGCCATTTCAGGGTCCGTCTCGGTTCTAAGCAGGTGTTCCACGCCGTGGACCTGGGCTTCCAGATGCAGATAGCGATCCCATTCGCCGCAGATGGCGGAGAGCTCCTTGTTGCGGCGCATCAATTCCCTGTAGCGGCGGGGATCGGCAAGCGCAGAGCTGTCAGACAGCGTGTTCTGCAGCTCCGCCAGTTCCTGTTTCAAACCCTCCAGTTTTTCGCGGGGCAACATATCAGTTGGGCATCACCTTCACGTTGTGCCCATCCAGGTCCATGTCCAGGGCAGCTTTCATCGCCACCAGAGCCGTTTCCACCATCTGGTCGTCCGGGGGTTGAGTGGTGATGCGCTGCAGGGCCATGCCGGGAACTGTGAGCAGCTTCACAACGGGGTGCTTCAGGTTTTTGCCGCTGAACTTCAGGATCTCGTAGCTTACCCCCGAAACGAGCGGTATCAGGAGCAGGTGATAACCCAGGCGCAGGGCCATGGGGACCTGACCTTTGAGGATGAATAACGACACCAGCGTGTCCGTGACGGAAAAGATGAGGATCGAGACCAACAGCACAAAGAACATGAAGCTGGTGCCGCAGCGGGGATGGATGGTTGTATTGGTCTGTATAGCGGCAATATCAAGGCCGGTCTCTTTTTCGTAGGCGTTCACGTTCTTGTGCTCCGCGCCGTGGTATTGGAACAATCTGTGGATGTCCTTCATCCGGCTTATCAGCCAGATGTAGAGCACAAAAAACACAATGCGGATGCTGCCGGCGAAGAGGTTGAAATAGAAATTCTGCTTGGCCAGCCCGATCCAGTCAGCGATCCGGTAGGGTAGCCAAGCGAAAAGCACAAAGGCCAACCCGAACGCGATCACGTAGCTGATCAGGTTTTCGGTTTGGACAGCGACCTTGGATTTCTCTTTCTGTTGTTTGCCTTGGGCCGCTTCCTCGGCTTTGACGTCCAGTTCCGCGCGGTTCGCGGAAAGCGTGATGGTCTTCATGCCGATCACCAGCATCTCGATCAGGGACACAAAACCCCGCACGAGGGGCAGGCCTAGGAAAGTCCCTTTTTTGGCCTTGCTGGCAAAGGGCTGTTTATATAGCTCGATCGAGCCGTCTTTTCTGCGGAGGGCGGTGGCCAGGGAGTCCGGCCCGCGCATCATCACGCCTTCTATCACGGCTTGGCCGCCAACGCTGATCTCTTTTTTGGGTTCCATGTTCCTATCCAATAATGCGGTTAATGCTGCGAGGATACAAAAAAGCCATTTCCCAAGCCCGGGGCTGCGGTGAAATGGCACGTTTTGAAAGCTGCGCTACTTGTCTGTTTTGACGTTATATTTCTTGTTGAATTTTTCCACGCGGCCGGCGGTGTCGATGATCTTTTGTTTGCCGGTGTAGAAAGGATGGCAGACGTTGCAGATATCCACCTGCATGTTGCCCTTGGTGGAACGGGTCTTGAACTCGTTTCCGCAGGCGCAGCGCACCGTTACCTCTTCATATTTGGGGTGTATTCCCTGTTTCATTTATCTGGCTCCTTAGAAACTGACATTGAATTTTGGGTCAGGATTTTGGCGGGGGCAGATATGTCAACTGCTTTTTTACCTTCCGCGTATCGCCCAATTATGCCTGTTTCCGCCTGATGTCTTTTTCTCAGCCTGACTATGTCGCAATTCGTTGCTGGATTGGTGTTTTCCAACAAATACCGGAAAGGGTTCAGCGGCATAATGGAAAAATATCCACAGGCAACATTGCGAACGGCCAAAAAAAATCTTGACACGAATACGTACTGTGATTAGATTGCCCCCAGATGGTAACAGTCCCGATCAGTTCGGGCTGCATTATATATTGTGTGTAACGAGGACATGCGCTGTACCTAGCGTGTTTTCAGTCAGGCGGAATGATACGGGTTGCACGATCGCCTGGCATGATCTTAGGCAACCTGATAAGGAGAAAAGGTATGAAAAAATTTGTATTATTAGCAGTAATTGCAGCGTTGGCATGTGGGGCGTTCGCCATTGACTACAAGGTTTCCGTCAGGACGAATGACATACCGCAGGTATTTCAAGTATACCGCAACGGGAATCCAATTGCTGTAACCAACGGAGATAACCCCGTGCCGGTTACAAATACCGATGTAACTCAACTGATCGGATTGTGGACGATCGAAGCTCCTCCTGCTGGCTATTTCTGGGCTATCCCCACGTCTTTCAGTGTACAGGCGAATTGGTTCACGGCGAACAACAATTACTCCATTGAGCTTAGTTGGAATCTTTTCGATGTGCCATTGCCTGTAGAATTGAGCAGTTTTACCGCCACTCTGACTGCCTTCAACGAAGTTCAGATCAACTGGATCAGCCAGTCTGAAAGCAACATGATGGGTTATCGCGTATACCGCAGCGAAAACACTAGTCACGATGGTGCCCTTCTCATTACTCCAATTCTAATTCCTGCCACTAACACGACTACTCAGCAAAGTTACACCGTCGAAGACACCGAAGTTGAGATCGGCAGCACCTACTTCTACTGGCTGGAAAGCGTGGAAGCCAACAACAGTATGTTCTATGGCCCTGTAAGCATCAACGTCCAGGGTGAAGTACCTCCCGTCTATCCGGAAGTCACCACCCTCAAGAACGCCTACCCGAACCCCTTCCGGGCCAACACCAGCACCAACATCAACGTTGAAGTCAAAGATGGCGAAACCGGCACCGTGACTATTTACAACCTTCAAGGCAAAGTCGTGAAGGCTTACAACGTTACCCCGGGTTCCCACACCATCACCTGGAACGGCACTGACAGCAACGGCAATGCCTGCAGCAGCGGTATCTACCTCTACAAGCTCAGCACCCCTTCCGCCAACGCCACCAAGAAGATGGTCATCATCAAATAACTCCGTATTTCGATACGAATCAATTGGTCCCGGTGCAAGCCGGGACTTTTTTTGTGGTTAAGTATCATTGACTCAAGGCAGTTATGTAGAATAATTTTGGCTCTCTACCAAACGGAGTTAGAGGGGGGGGATCGGCTGGACACAGAGCTTTCTACTGACCGGCCTCGGATTGTCATTCCGGGACGACGCAGTCGGGCCCGGAATCCAGGTGGTCCGGGCAATTCATTCAGAGGGTGTTGTTTCGGTCCCGCTTCTGCAGATCGATAGCGTTGGGATGCGTAGATTTTCGCAGGCAAGAAAAATCCCGTCCCACAGCGAAGCGGGACGGGATGAATGATTGCGGGGAGGGAAGCTAGCTCAGCTTCTTGTGGCAGAGCCACCAATCCAGGCATTCGTATTCGCCGGTTTTGGCCCCTTCCATTCTTTTCTGGGCACTCTCCACGTCTTTGGGCGGCGGGATGATCACGTGGTCACCGAACAGTTCGCCTTTGGGCCAGTTGGCCGGCATGGCCACTTTGTTCTTGTCGGAAACCTGCATGGCTTCAACTGCCCTGAGGATCTCGTCCATGTTGCGTCCGAGCTCCTGGGGATAGTAGAGCATGATGCGGATGGTGCCTTCAGCGTCGATGATGAAGACTGCGCGCACTGTGTTGGTGTCCTTACCGGGATGGATGAGGCCCAGCTTGTTGGCCACAGAGCCGGTGTCGGCGATGATGGGGAACTGGATCTCCACGCCGATCTTTTCCTTGATCCACTCTTCCCATTTGATGTGCGCGAACACCTGGTCCACGCTCATGCCGATCAGCTCGCAGTTGAGGGCTTTGAATTTCTCGTAGCGCTGCTGAAAGGCCACAAACTCGGTGGTGCAGACGGGCGTGAAATCAGCCGGGTGGCTGAACAGCACGAACCATTTTCCCTTCATGTCGTCCGGCAGGGTCATCATGCCGCGGGTAGTGAGAACCTTCATCTGGGGAAACTTGTCTCCCAAGAGGGGAATGCCTTGTTTTTCGTTTTCCATAACTTACTCCTTATGACTTTGATATTATGCTCAATCGATATGATACCCGGAAAATCCGTACGGGCAAGATATATTTACTGTCAACCTTCTGTTTTGGTGATCACGCCCTGGACGAAGTCCTGCAGGATCTGCGCGGAAGGGGTTTTGCCAAATTCGTAAATGAAAGGCCGTCCGCCATCGCAACTGGAGGTAATATTGCTGTCGAAAGGAAGTTTGGCCAGCAGGTCCACATCATAATCCATCAGTGCTTTGGCGATCCCTTCACCACCGAACAGCTCCACTTTTTCGCCGCAGTGGGGGCAGGCGATCCAGGACATATTCTCGATCAGGCCCAGCACCGGCACGCCCAGTTTTTTGGCAAAATCCAGATTCTTGCGCACGTCCAGAAGGGCAACGTCCTGGGCGGAACTCACCACCACAGCGCCGTCCACCCGTCCCAGCAGCTGAACCACTGATAGCGGCTCGTCTCCGGTGCCGGGAGGACAGTCGATGATCAGATAATCCAGTTCGCCCCATTCGGTGTTTTGGATCATGTCCTTCAAAGCGCTCATTTTCAGGGGGCCTCTCCAGATGAGGGCGGAATCGGCGTTTTCGATCAGATAGGCGATGGAGAGAGCGAGGAAATTGTCATGCAGCCGCACCGGCAGGATCTTTCCTTCCGCGTTCCCGGATGCCCTGGCACCCTCGCTGCCGGTCATTTTGGCCACTGAAGGCCCGTGCAGGTCGGCATCCAGCAGCCCAACTTTTTTGCCAGCCAAAGCCAGGCCGTAGGCCAGATTCACGGCGATGGTGGATTTTCCCACCCCGCCTTTGCCGCTCATCACCATTATTCTGTGTTTGATGCCGCTCAGATCCACTTCGGTCTCTGCGTTCTTGTTCGTTTCCATTGTTCAATTATCCTTATATGTTTTCTTCGCTATATGCATGCCGGCCCGAGCGATGTTTGTAGGTGCCTTGCCTTTGTTTCAGGATCTCAGGTTCCCTGTGGCAGTTTCCCGTCCTGATAGGCTTGATAGGCTTGGCGCACGGTCATTCCGCCCGCTCCTGTGAAGATCTTCAGGTCCATTTGGCTCAGGATGGAGGCGGCATTGCCCCCGGGACCGTTTCCCGTGATCAGCACCTGAGGTTTGTGCTCATAGATCCTTTGCGCGGTCTGCGGTCCGGCCCCGTGCGCGACATTCACGATCTGCCGGTTGTCGATGTGTGTGGTTTCCTGGGTATCTTCATCGTATATGAAGATATAGTCCGTGCGCCCAAATCTGGGATCGATCATGGCATCCCAGCCTGTGCCTGTGCTGGTGAAAGCTATTTTCATGTTAACTCCTTGCATACTATCTGCCAAATGCGGTCAAATCTTGGCCTCCACTTGGCCGGGTTGAATTCCACCAAACTCTGGCCGAGTGTGATGGCATGGGGAAAATCCTCATCGTAGGGAATCTCATCCACCAACAGGATGCCTTTCTCCTGGATAAAATCCTTGATCCGGTCGGTGACCTCAGGATTGATGTCCGCCTTGTTGATCAGGCATCCCGCCGGGATCTTGAACTGCTCGACAAGCTGATGCACGCGTTGCATGTCTCCCAGTCCGGACAGGGTCGGTTCTGTTACCAGAAGCACAAAGTCCGCTCCAGATAATGAAGAGATCACAGGACAGCCGATGCCGGGCGAACCGTCCACCCAAACATAATCCATGCCTGTTTTAAGGGCAAGCTCTTTGGCGTCTTTCTTCACCTTGGCCACCAGCTTGCCAGAGTTGTCGGCCCCGGCCTCCAGTTTGGCGTGAACCAGCTGGCTGCCCAGCTTGGTGTGGGATATGTAGCTGTGGCCAACCTGCTGTTCCGGCAGACTGATCGCGTCCACGGGGCAAATATGATGGCAGTAGCCGCAGCCTTCGCAGGCCAGCCGGTCAACCGCGTAATGCATGCCCTGATGGCTGATGGCGCCAAAACGGCAAATGGCTTCGCAGAGGCCGCAGGCGCTGCACTTGTCCGGATCTATCACAGCTTTGACCCCGCTGAAAAATGCTTCGCTTTGCCGTGTGTCCGGTTTGAGGATCAGGTGCAGATCGGCGGCGTCAACGTCACAATCCGCCATCACCGTCTGGGATGCGATCGTGGCCAAAGCCGCCGCGACAGAGGTTTTGCCCGTGCCGCCCTTGCCGGAAATGATCACTATTTCCTTCATTCGGACGCCTCCTTCAGTTCGTTCAGCCTGGCCAGAATGGCGTCCAATCCTTCCCGGAATTCCTGCACTTCGGGGTAGATAAGTTCTCCCTGGGAATAAAGCTCCGCTATTTTACGCTGATTGGGGAAGATCGCCCAGACTGGAAGCTGTTCCTTTTCGCAAAAGCGCAGTACTTTCCCGTCGCCGATCCCCCAGCGGTTGATCACCACCGCCATGCTTTTGTCCAGTTGGCGCATGGTTTCCACCGCCAGTTCAAGGTCATACAGGCCAAAAGGGGTGGGCTCTGTAACCAGAAGTACCAGGTCTGCGTCACTGGTGGCGGCGATCACCGGGCACGCCGTGCCGGGAGGGCAGTCGCGAAACTGAAACTCCGGCCTGGAAAGCTTTTCGTCCATGTAGGAGATGGTCTGTTTGATCAGGGGCGCGGCCATTTCCTCGCCCACGTCGAGCTTGCTTTCCAGAAACACCAGCCTGCCCTGCTGATATCCGCGCAGCCAGCCCAGCGGTGTATTCCTCATGGGGAGCGCGTTCACGGGACAGAGCTCACTGCAGGCAAAGCAGGAATGGCAAAGCTGAGGCAGCACCAGAATGGTTTCCCCCAGTTTGACCACAGCGTTGAACTGGCAAACTTCCGCGCACTTGCCGCACAGAGTGCAGGCCTCTTTTTCCCAGTTGGGAACGGCGCGGAAAAACCGTTGTTCGGTTGTTTTGTCTCCCCGGATGAAGATGGCGCTGTTCGGCTCCTCCACATCCAGGTCGGCCAGCACCACGTTCCGCGTTTCAGCGGCCCGCAGGGCCAGATTCACCGCCAAAGTGGTTTTTCCGGTCCCGCCTTTGCCGCTGGCAATGGCGATCTTCATCAGTGGTCGCAACGGTTTTGCCCGGATTCCAGTTTCCCCTGCAGATATTGATTCACCAGTTCCGGCAGCGGCAGGTTCGGAACTCCCACCACCACGCTGATGCCGTTTTGGCACATCAGTTCATGGGCTTTGTAGCCCATGCCCCCGGCTATCACCACAGTGCAGCCAAGTCCATGCAAAAAGGCCGGATGCGATCCCGGTTCGTGCGCGGGTGGATCCACGGTTTCTTCTTTCAGTATCTGCTTGTTGTCAACGGTGTAGATGGCGAATTTCTCGCAATGTCCGAAATGTGAGCTCAGGGCTCCGTTGGTGAGCGGTATGGCTATTTTCACTTCTTTCTTCCTTGTCAGTTTTTGCGGGTCTTCATTTTGCCGATGGCCACTTCCGCGGCTTTGATCAGCACATATTTGGTGGGCGCGGTGGTCAGCAGGGGATGGGTGCCGATCTGGTATGAAACCAGTTCATAAGCGGTTACGCCTTTCTGGATGGCCAGGCCGATCACGTTGATAAGTTCGCCAGCGGATTTGCCACCGCAAACTTCACCCCCGATGATCAGGCCGGTATCCGGTGAAACCACCAGGCTCACCCAGAGTTTGGAGGCGCCGGGGAGGCCTTCCGGATGGCGGTCCACATCTTCGAACTCGCCAACGATGTAGCTGATCCCGGCTGCCTCAGCGGTTTGTTGTATGGCTCCGGCTGAGGCCAGAACTTTCCCGCCGATCTCGGTGGAAAAAACGGACAGCGTACCGGAGAAGGTGCGTATCAGGTTGATCTCAAAGAGGTTATAACCCAAAATCCGCGCTTCGGCAGTGGCGGTGGAAGCCAGCATGATGTTGTCCACCCGGCCGGTGATGAAACCGATGTTTTGGGAGCAATCGCCCACGGCGAAGACGTCTTTGACCGGGCTGCGCATGTAATTGTCCACCACGATGGCTTGGTTGCAGTTCAGTTCCAAGCCGGTTTCTTTGGCCAGATCGGTATTGGGTTTATAACCGATGGACATGATCACCAGGTCAGCCGAAAGTACCTGTCCGTCGGATAGTTTAACTCCGGTTGCCTTTCCCTCGTGCCCCACGATCTCGGTTACCTTGGTGGAGGTGTGCAGTTTCACGCCTTGTTCCTGGATAGCGGTGTCCGCGATGACGCTAAGCTTCTCGGAAAAGGCCGCGCAGAGAACATGCGGCAGCATTTCCACCAGGTGCACGTTTTTGTCTTTGAACTTGGCCAGCTGCTCCGCCATTTCCACCCCGATGAAACCGGCGCCGATGATGACGATGTTTGTTGCGGCATCGGTCTTTTCTTTCAGGGATTTGATGTAGTTGTAAGATTTATGGATGTATTCGATCCCCTGCAAGTCGTATCCGGGGATGAATTTCGGCACCACGGGTTTGGACCCGGTGGCAAACACCAGCTTGTTGTAGCAAAACTCCGCTCCGGACTTTGTTTGCAGCTGCTTTTTTTCCAGGTCCACCCGGATCACGGAATCCACCACAACTTCTCCGCCCGCCGCCACAAAGGGGGCCGGACCCATCATGTTTTTGTCCACGTCGCCCAAGTCGTGGAAAACGTAGGGTATCCCGCAGGGGACCAAGCCTTTTTCCTCTTCCTTGAGCATCAGAAAGCTCTTGTCCGGATTCTGCTTGCGTCCGGTGACTCCAGTGATGATGGCGGAAGGGCCGCCTCCAATGATGATGACGTCATAAGTTTTCATGCTTGTACTTCCTCTGTTTGATCTATGCTTGTGCTAAATTATCCATTTGGCAGGTTGGCCGGCGCGATCAGTTGTCTTTTTCCAGTTCGCCGATCCTGTCCTCGATCCAGCGGATCTCTTCTTCCAAAGCCTGCTTGCGTTCTTTAAGCTCTTCCAGGGTGTATTCATACACGTAGCCTTGTTCCGGGGGGAGGCTTTCGCCAGCGTGTCCCTGGCCGTATCTGTTTTGGCGTCCCAATCCGCGCCCGGGCCGGCCTGTGCCCCTGGGTCCTGTTCCGTCATATCCGGGCATTTCTACCTCCTTGGTAGCATTTTTTGCACTTTGGGCATTGATTTTGGTAACAATCGTCGAGAGATATGAGGTGAGGTGATGCGCAGACCGGACAATGAAAAACGTGCGCAGTGGCGGTTTCGGTGAAAGCGCCGCAGTCTTCACACAGCCATTCGTGTTGTTTCAGCCTGATATCGCCGCCTTCGATCAGTAAAATGCCTCCCTCCACCAAAGCTGTGGCGAATTTACGCCTCGCCCGGTTGTAGATGCGGGTGAGCGTGGGCCTGGAAATATCCATGGCGGCAGCGGCTTCTTCCTGCGTGAAATTCTCGTGATCCAGCAATCTGATCGCCTCATATTCATCCAGCAGCATGATGATCTTTGGCCTTGGCCCGCCGATCCTGCCGAAGGGCCTGAAACCCTTGACTGCCGGTGTGGCCAAAACTCGTCTGCGAATTCGGCTTCTTCCCATTATCTTCTCACTTTAATGAACATATGTTCAATTCTGTCGCGCCGCCTTTCCTGTCAACACTTTTTTGAGGATATCCTTAAGGCACTCCGGGAGATGCGGTTAAAATGCGAATCACAGTTTTGCGCCTCACTCGATCTTGATGATCGTCACATCCCTTCATCCCTCAGTTTTTCAGCTCTCTTTCGAACCGAGTGGGTTGAGTGACAATATGACCGAAGCACCTTAACCCAACAAGTATCGATTCGTCATTCCGGAAAAGCCACGCTGGAGTCGAGCGACGAAGGAGCATCGACTCCAGCATAACCCTCATCCACTCGCCTCAAACCCACGTCTTTCCGGGTCTGGCTCTGCTGGAGTTGATTCTCGTGACTCGCTCGACTCCAGCTTCACCGCCCGGAATGACGGAGCGGGAGAGGGCGGTGGTAAGTCTGTATCCAGCCGATCCCTCCACCTACTCAGTTTGCAGGAGAGCCAGGTTTTCTCCGATCTGACCTCCAACGTGAATGGGAATTTTCTTTTCTGAAACTCGACATGGCTCCCAATATCAATACGGTATCAATACGGAATCAATACGGATTTCATCCGTAATGATTCCGTATTGATACCGTATTGATATTGGGAGCGAAAGAGGAAATCGGGGCGGTTGGAGACAGCCATTAGCGCGTGGATATTCCCGCGGAAACTTCAGTCCAAACTTCACCGGGGACGAAACCTTTGAGACTGAGAACGTCTTCAGAACAACTCTTGACTTTGAACCAGCGGCACAAAAAACCCCGGATCTTGGCATCCGGGGTTCAGGATTGATCAGGAGGGCCTTATTTGAGCAGCACCGCTTTTTGGTGGTGGCTGCTGGTTCCTATGTTCATGCGAACGCTGTATACACCGGTGCTGCAAGTGGCGCCGGAGTTGTCACGCCCGTCCCATTCGGCGTTGTGGTGTCCCGGGGTTTTGGTGCCGAGCTCGATGCTGCGCACCAACTGGCCGCGGGAGTTAAAGATAGCGATGCTCACATTGCCGCTTTCCGCCAAACTGAAGGGTAGCGTGAGCTTGGGATTGAAGGGATTGGGGTAAACGGGTTTGAATTTAGTCACCAAAGGTATTTCGGGGGTGGAACTGCCGGCCGGTGTGTAGAGTATCGAGACGGGGCCGTGATACTGGACAGCTCCGTCCAGATCGGAGTTCTGCAACCAGTAATAGTAGGTTCCTTCCTCAAAGATCTCCCGGTCGTTATAAATGTAGCTTTGCTGCTGGGAGGTGTTCGTGGCGGGGATCAGCTCGCTGATCGTGGTGGCAGATCCGAGCTCCAAAGAGTTGTTTCGAAGGATGTAAAACCCCAGCACTCCGGTCTCGGACTGGGTGATCCAGGTGAGGTTGACAAAATTGTCCACGGAAAGCTGGGCCATGAAACCGGATAGTTCCACGGGAAGAGGCAATTCACCACCGGTGATGCTGATATCGTCTATATACCACATGCCGGTTTTGTTGCTTACTACATAGATCCTGATGAAATGAGTGTTCGCATCAGGATCTAAGTTTATCACAGCATTTTCCCACGCGTTGATGTTGCCATTGTGAAAAGAACCGGCATTTGTCCAGGTGACCCCGTCAGGGCTGGATTCCACGTGCACATAGGTGTTACCCCATCCTGAAACTGGCGAGTCGTTGTAAACCCACATACTCACAGTGGTGGGGATCACTTCCATATACTGGCTGGTCAGATAGCCAGAGGAGGCTTCTCTTTCAGTAGTGTTTCTTTGCATATAAACAGACGTTCCTGGAGTGTAGCCAGGGGTGTTGTTATAACTGTTGCTCAGTGATGGTGTTGGAGAATTGTTGCCAGCGCTGGGAACCCAGAAATCGAAGGGAGTGACTTCAAAATCCTCATCGATCTGTCCTGCGGCAGTAGCTGCCATTCCTAAAAGCAGGATCACCAAAAAAAGTCTTATGTTTTTCATTTGCTCTACCTTCCTTATCATGGGCAAAACACTCCGCTTGGGTACGGTTGACCAGCGATTGGAGTCTTTGGCATGAATACGGTCAAAGTGGTAGCGTCTCAAAGGTTGGTGTAAAATAGGTAACGGCAGATGAAGAAAAAGGTTGAGCCAGATCCCGCTCTTTGTTTTGATGGTTTTGACAAAACTAACAGACAAGGAGACGATCATGACTCAACC